>RCNC010001907.1_pt1 | contig 14002 bp, 10 predicted proteins | sample 2041301 | NCBI WGS metagenome assembly RCNC01 (sample SAMN09708231, study PRJNA481090) | Marine sediment metagenome, whole genome shotgun sequencing project. | biome: marine sediment; feature: ocean; material: sediment; isolation source: Sewage treatment plant 13A marine sediment (STP13A) ... | reverse complement strand
GCCAACTCCCACTCGGCAATGGCTTCGCGGTAGATTTTTTCCTCGGCGAACATGATCGCGATGTTGTAATGGGCCAGGGCGCTGTGCTCGTTGTATTCCAGCACGGTATTGAACTCGTTCATCGCATCCTTGACCCGCCGTTGGCGCAGGTACAGCGAGCCCAGATTGCAGCGGGCCTTCTCGTCAGTCGGATCGACATCCAGGGCCATCAGGTAATAGCGTTTGGCGTTGGCCAGGCGGCCGTCACGCTCCTGGCGACTGCCCATCTGCTCGGCCCGGTCATCCCACAGCGATCCCAGGTTCACCATGGGCTCCAGGAAAGTGCTGTCCTGGGCCACTGCCGTATTAAAATAAACATCGGCGCTGTCCAGCCAGGCATTCACTGTGACGTCGCCCCACCCCACGGTGCGGGCCGAATCGCCGGCCATGGCATAGAAGCGGTTGCCCAGCAGATAATTGGCAAAGGCGTTGTCGGGCGCCTCGCCCCGGGCCAGCACATGCAGGGTATCATCCAGGGCCTGGCCTTCAAGAATGGCCGTGCGCGAGATAAACTTGTCCAGCGGGGTTTCCGGAACCTCTTCTTTGCAACCGGACAACAGCGCCGTCATGGCCACCAGGGCCCACATGACCAGGATCAGTTTGCGATTCATCCCTCAACTCCTTGCTCGTGAAACGGTCTACCACCAGGCCTCGAGGCCGGTGATGGAAATGCCCATTCGGTACACATCACTCTTGACGCCGTTTTTCTCCAGGTCACCGATCACCCCGTAGGAAAACGAAATATCCAACTGCCCCAGGCCTTGTCCAAATGCGAATCCGGTGCCGATACTTGCGGTGTATTCGTCGATGGGTTCGCCACCGACCCGATATCCCCAGCGATGATAGTTGGCCCCCAGGCGCAGCGGCAGGTTTTTCATGCCCGCGCGTCGCTCATTGGCCTTCAGGCGCTCGAGGCCGAAGCCCAGCGTCTGTTCGTCTTCCATGTCTGCGGCCCAGGCGTCGTTGCCGCGGAAATCACTGAAGGGCATGTACTGCGCATCGGCCCCGATTTGCCAACGCTTGGCGAAACGAAACTGGAAGCCCGCCATGTATTCTTCCGGCATGTGCATGTCCCAGGATTCGGTGTAGCGCGAGGTCACGCCCACCACCTGCACCGTACGATCGACACCCAGATCATAGGCCGGCGTCCAGGACGCGCCCATGCTCAAGCGTTCAAACGGTTTCCACAGGACGCCCAGCGTATATGACGTGCCGCGAAACAAGTCCTTGGTTTCCTTGAAGGTCGGATCGACTCCAACTTCGTCGAAGGCTTCGTTGAAGTTCTCGAGAATGGAGCCGCTCTCCAGATTCACCGCCGCCGCAAAAGACATCCGACCGAAGGGACGCCAAGCCACACCCAGCGGCACCTTGAAACGAGTGCCTTCCCGGATGACCACGGTGCCGCCTTCAATGACGCTGCCATCGACGACCCACGAGGTGGTGTCCCGCGAATCCCACCGCGTGCTGCCATTCATGCTGAAGCCCGCCGTTATGCCCAGGCGGTTTTTCTTCACCGGCAAGGCAAACTGCAGCCCTGGCGAGTAGACACCGGAAGTCTGGCGCACACCTTCGGGACCTTCCGAGTCGGCCAACTCGCCGTAGCCCGTATACTTCAGCACCATGTGCCGCAGATAAGTCAGCGAGGCGATGTTCTTGAAACCCGGATGGGTGGTATCGGCCACGGCCATGCCCCAGCCACCACGCGCCACCATGCGGGCATCATCGGGAGTGATGCGCTGGCCGATGTTCGCGCCGGCCATGGGGGTCTGTGCCGCAGCGCCCGCGGTCATCAACAGCATCAGCAGGATCACGCCCAGGGATGTGTTCAGATTTTTCAATTGCCGGCCCCACTCAGTTCGTCGACCACGCTGTACCAGATCTTCAACTTGGGTCGGTTGGCCGGGTCCGGATCATTCAACCCCAGAAAGTTCATCTGCCGGAAATAATAACTCGGCTCGGTCACATCGGGCGGCCGACTACCGAAAGGAAAAATCCCGGGATCTTCCACCCCACTGAGCAGGAATCCCCGCGACTCCTCATTCACCCGGTTGACCGCGCGCCGAATGCCCGTGGTGATGGGAAATTCAATCCCGTAATCTGTATTGGGCCGCAGGTTGGCGCGGTAGTCCAGCGGATACACCCGCGTGCTGTCCCCAATGGTCGATACGTCCAGGCGCCCCGAAGGGTCGTCCATGACGCTCGCGACGATCTCGGAAATCATCACCGAAAAATCCGGTCCAAAACTGCGACTGGTATCATTGACCACTGACAGGACCGCGCGGTTGATCACCGCATTGGTCGGCAGTTGGGACAAGTCAAACCGCAGGGTGGGGTAGTTGCGCAAACCCGTGCGCAAGACAAAGCCATCGGCGGCCTCGGGCTGGGTCTGCGGGGCCTCAGCCACCGCCTCATAGATCGTCGCGTCGTTGTCGCCCGACACCAGCGTGCTTTCGGAATCGCCAAAATCCACGATGAGATTGGGGCCCGGCAACGTTCCGGCACCCAGAGCCGGCAACTCCGAGGCAAAGAGCCACTCCTTGGACGCGAACCCAACCATGCCCGGATCAGACAAATCACCCAGTTCGACAAACAGGCCAACCTTCACACCGCCGTTGACCCAGCGCAGAAAGGTCGGGATGTCCAGGTCCAGGAAAAGTTCCAAACCTATTTTTCCCTCAAAGAAATCATTGTTGATCGCCGCAGTATTAAAAGCCGGAACCGTCCCTGGATAATCGGCCACCTGGGAATTCTCGAAAGGCGAATCCAGTTCGTGCACGAAGAAATACAGCGTGGTCGGATACCCGGTCGGCACAAGAGTCGTGTCCGGTTCGAGGGTCGTCCCGGTGATGATCGTTTCCACCGGGCTATAGATCTTGTATTTCGTCAGGCTCAACTTCACCGTATTGATGTTCTCTTCGGTGTAATCTTCAGCCGGATGAGCTTCGGTAAAAATGTCACTGAAGTCGAAATTCACCACGAACGAAGTTTCGTTCCCGCCTTCATCGCCCAGATACAACGTGGGCAGATCCTGGATCAATTCGTCGGAATCATCAACCCGCAGGCCGGCGAATGATTCGATCGCCGCGATTTCCAGAAACGACAGGGTCGAATCGATCTGGTTGTCGATCAGTCCACCACCGAGGGGATTGGCGGGATCATTGGTGCAACCGCCGACCGCCAGCACGGCGGCCCAAATCAGGGCCACCACCGCAGCAGCCAATACCACCGGGCGCCGTCCCGGACTGCTTGTCCTCGTCGCGACACAAGAATCCTTCAACGCGAAACTCCTCTGTGATTCATCGCTACGTATCATTGGCCTGTTGCCCCCCGGGCCGACAGGCTCACGCGGGTGAACCCGCTCTGTTTTATGGTATCGATCAGTCCGACAACCTTGCCATGGGCCGCGCTCTCGTCCGCCCGCAGCACCATGCGGTCCTCGGTGGACGAGGTCCGCAACTGCCCAAGAAGTTCGGCCAGATGGTCTTCGTCAACCAAAGTATCGTTCAGGTAGATCTCACCGGCGCTTGTCAGGTACAAAACACTCGGCGTATCGACCGTCTCGGTGGCCGTTGCCGAACGCGGCAAAACCAGGTTGATGGCCGGCTGATTCTTGAAGGTCGAAGTGACCATGAAGAAGATCAGCAAGAGAAACATCACGTCGATCAACGTCGTGACGTTGATGATCATCCCGCGGCCCCTTTTTTCGGCGCGGAATTTCATGAGGCCGACCGCTCTGCGGCCTTGCGCTCCAGGGTCCGGCGGCGCAAGGTGTCCAGCACCTTGGAAGCATAGTATTCCAGGTCAAAAATGATCCGATCAGCCCGGCCGCTCAGCCAGTTGTGGGCCACCAGGGCCGGGATACCAATGATCAGTCCGGCCGCCGTGGTCACCATGGCCTCACTGATGCCACTGGAGAGGGTCTCAGGATTGCCCAGCCCCGCCAGCGAGATTGTCCCAAAGACGCGGATCATACCCAGCACCGTACCGAGCAGCCCGAGCAGCGGCGAGACGGCCGCCACGGTTTCCAGAATGCCCAGGCGGCGGGTCAGGCGGGTGGCTTCCTGCCGGCCTGCCTCTTCCAGCACATCGCGCATGATCGTCCAGTCATTGTCCGCGTGATCAAGCCCCGCCCTGACCACATTGGCAAAGGGCCCCGGCTTGCGTTCACAGATAGCATAGGCCACGGACAAGTCGTTGCTGGCCGAGAGAGATTCGACGGCACCGGCAATTTCGGGCACGACAACCTTGCCCTGCCTCAGCACCAGGGCCCGTTCGATGATAACGGTCAGCCCAATCAGGGACGCGAGCGAAATCGGAATCATCATATAGCGCCCGGCCAGAATCATTTCCCACATGGACTATCAAACCTCCGCTGGTAAAAAATGGCCGAAGCACGCGCTTCTGCCGGTCGACTCCACCTCAACGCCGAAACGCAGGATAGTGCAGACTCAGGGTGATCACAAGATTCTCTTCCGGAAAGTGCTCCGGCAAGGGCAAATAGGGGGCAAACGCCTTCAGGGCCGCCAAAGACGCGGCGTGCAGCGACTCGTGTCCATCCTGGTCCAACATCACCATGCTGCTGGGCCGACCATCCTTTTCAACCACCAAACGGATGACCGTCGTGCCGTTGATCAGGCCCAACCGGTAGGCGTAGGGCGAAACCCAGTGCCGATGCAGCTCATTGCCAAATACCTGAATCCAGGGCGCCCAGTCCCACTGCACGGTGCTGAGTTGGAATTCGTCAATAACCGCCACACCCGAAGTCATCGAACCCGAGGCCGGCTGGTTAAAATCGAAACCGCGGTCGCCGGTCGATCCTTCTTCACCCTGTTTCAGGATCGAAGGATTGCTCCGGCCGCCCCACCAGTTCTCCAGGTCAGGGCTCTCTTCGGTAATCTCGTCGGCTCCGGCGCCTTCTGATTGTCCCCCCGGATCTTTCTCTTCCTCGGGCAGGGCCCACTCACCGCCCGGTTCCTGATGGTCTCCGTCGACTTCTGCCACCGCCTCGGCCGTGCCTTGGGCACCACTTTCCTGTTGGCTGGTGGCCGGTTTGTTCTCCGGCTGAGGCTGCTGGGAGTATTCCACTCCACCAGCGCCATTCAACTCTTGCTTGCGGATCGCCACCATGTCGAATTCGCCATCTTCGTCCGCCGAGGGCTGGTCCGAATCGCCCAGCTTGTTGTCCGCCGCCACCGAATGATACAAGGCCAGATAATCCGGATCTTCAGGGGCTTCCTCGGCGGCATGGCGCTCAGGCACCGAGACGTAGGTTTTGGGCTGTTCGCTCTGCGGGCCCTCCTCATCCGGAAATGCCTCGAAGACCAGCTCCACATCCTGGCTCGTATCACGCAGAGGCACGTCTTCGGCGGTGGGCTTGAAGGACAGATTCCAGGTTGAGCCCACCAGCAGGACATGCAAAAGCACTGAGGCGGCTACTGCGCCCCAAATGACTTTGTTCTCCTGTGTCATGCCGCCGGTATAACCCGGCGCCTGGAGCTTCAATTCCGTCAACGGTTTTGTCCTTTTTGCCCTGTACGGCCAGAGAGGTCCATCTGGTGGGGAAAATGTACCTTGTCGAGCCTCTCAATGCCAACCCGGGTTGACGAATGGCCCGACCGGGTTCATCCTTGGCCGATAGGCTCACAACCCGGCCCCGGAGGCAGAGTTCCCAATGGATGTGCAACAATTCCTGAACGCGTTACCCTCGCAGGAGCGGGATCTGGTCCAACCTGGGGCTTCTTTGCGCGAATTGACGACCTTGCGGGTCGGAGGCCCCGCAGCCCTCGTATGCCCGGTCCATACGCCGGATCAGGCCCGCCGGTTCCAGGCCGTTGCCAGTGAAGCTGGGCTCCCCCAGTTCATCCTCGGCGGAGGCAGCAACATTCTGGCCGATGATCGCGGTTTCAATGGCGTCGTGCTCAAGGTCGCCGCCGACAACCTGTTGCAGCAGGGCGAGATCATCACCGCCGGAGCCGGCCTCAATTTCGATCATCTCATTGCCCGCAGCCTGGATATGGGCCTGACCGGCCTGGAATTCGCCAGCGGCATCCCCGGTACTCTCGGTGGTGCCATTGTAGGCAATGCCGGCTGTTACGGCCACGAAATCGGGGAATTCCTGCTCGAGGCGGTGGTTTTGGGTCCCGATGGCGTGGTTCAGACGGTGGGACCAGAGGCATTCGGCTTCCGCTATCGCGAAACTGATCTGCGCGAAACCGGCCATGTGGTGCTCGAAGCGCGGCTGCAACTGCACCGGGGCGATGTGCACGCGGCAGCCGATAGCCGGGCCGAAAAAATCGCGGACCGCCGTCGCAAACACCCCGTCGACCTGCCGAGCGCCGGCAGTTGGTTCCGCAACCTGCCCGCCCCCGCGCCGGGCGAGCGCCGCCAGGCCGCCGGCCATTTCCTGGAACAGGCCGCAGTCCAGCAAATGAGCGAAGGCGACGCCCACGTTTTTACCAAACACGCCAACATGATCGTCAACATGGGACAGGCCACCAGCGAGGATGTCCTCAAGCTGGCGGCCCGGATGAAAGAAGCGGTCGCCGAAAAATTCGATCTCACCCTGGACGAAGAGGTGCGTTACCTCTCGGACACCACTATTTGATCAGCATCAGTTTCCGGCTGAGCACGCCGCCATCAGCTTCGATCCGCAGAAAATATATTCCGGCACTGACCGGCCCGGCGGCATCGCGCCCATCCCAGCGCACCAAATGCTCCCCGGCCGGATATTGGCCCTCGGCCAAAGTTCTCACGTGGCGCCCGGCCAAATTGTAGACGCCCACCTTCACCACTCCACTGCGCCCCAGGGAGAAACGGGCCTGCACCGCGGGATTGAAAGGATTGGGCCACGGCTCGGCCTGCCAGGCCAAGCGGGGCATGAGTTCAGCTCCGGCCTGGCCACATCCGGAGGCCAGGGTCCAGGTCTCGGTCTCCCGGTCAGCTCCGGAACCAACGGTCAAGCGCGCCATGAGCGGCCCATCGGTTGGGCTCCCCCAGCGGCTGATCTCGCTCGCTGCCAACTGCAACAGCCAGGTTCCGGCCTCGAATTCGACCGTGCCCAGCTCGGCGTTGCCGTTGACCATCACCTGCTGCCACTGTCCGCCGCGCCCCATTTCCAGGCTCCAGGGCCCCGGGCGGTCGGGCTCGACCCTCAGCAACATCTGTTCGCCCTGGCATTCGGCCTCCAGGGCGGTCGGGGCCACGGCCACCTCCTGGGGATCAACATTCAACAACGTCAACCCCAACAGCAGTGAACGGTCCAGGGCCAGGATGTCCGGCACTCCGTCCAGATTAAAATCCACCACACCGATGCCGGAAATTTCGGGTCCGCCCTGAATTTCGGCCGCCTGGGCATAGCTCCATTCGGCCACCCCAAAAACCAATCCCAACCGGCCCGCGACCTGTAAATTCACCAGCACGTCCTGCCGCCCATCGAGGTCGAAGTCGGCCAGCAAAAGACCGGCCGGCTGATCAGGCAAGGCATGGCTACCGATGCGCCGAATCAAGACGCCGGCCCCGCCATTTTCAAAGAAAGACAGCGACTGTTCGGCGCGATTGGCCACCACCACGTCGTCATCCCCGTCGCCATCCAGATCGCCGGTCGCCATCTGCAACGCACCGGCGCCGGCGTTGACAAACGATTGTTCGCCAAATTCGCCCGCGCCCTGATTGGTCTTGGTCCAGACCCGATTCAGGCCATCGGTGGCCGCCACATCCAGCAGGCCGTCACCGTTGAGGTCCATCGGCACGATCCAATCGGCCGGATTGTCAAAACCAAACGAGGTGCCCAGGTTCAGCGTCCCGTCACCGTTGCCAAGCATGACCGTCACGCCCAGACTTTCCTGGGTCAGCACGAGCAGGTCCAGGTTCAGGTCGGCATCCAGGTCGCCAGCGGCAACAAAGAAGGGAAAATCACCGGACGGCGTGCGCGACAAAACCGTAAAGCCCGTCGCCAGATCAAAATCCATCACGACCACTTCGGCGGCAATGAAGTCCAGCGCCACCAATTCCAAGGCGGGGTCGGCATCCATGTTCTCGGCCAAAATGCGTCCGGAGATGAAACCCAGGTCCCAGGTCAGGCCCGACAGCGACAAGGCGCCAGTCGGTGTGCCCTGGAACAGGGTCATCGTTGTGCCCTCGGCATCGGCGATCAACAGGTCCTCGTTGCCATCGCCATCCAGATCACGACTGACAAAAGAACCCGGGGTTGTGTCAAGGCTCAGGGCCGGGAAGCCCCAGAAGCCCGGTTGACCATTGCCCAGCATTCCGGTCAGCAACTCGGTATCCCCACCGACAGTGACCAGATCTTCCAGGCTGTCCCCGTCCAAATCCGCAAAAGCAAAATCGTGGGGCCGGCAGCCGGGATAGTAGGTATCAACGCGAGCCCACTGACCATCACTGAGGCTCGCGAATTCCAACAAGCCCCGCTCAAAACTCGAGGTGAACAGTCCCGGCGTACCATCCGGCAAGGTCCGCAGATGCATGGCGCTGGCGGTCAGGGTCAGATCCACCCGGTCCACTTCCCCGAGCACCCCGGCCGACTCACTGTAAAACACGACCTGTGGCTCACCGGAAAGGGCCACCGCCAGTTCATCCCGACCGTCCCCATCCAGATCATGGGCCGCCACCAACCCCGGAGCCTCCGGCAGGGTCACGGTTTCCAGAAGATAGGACGCATCGGGTTGGCGTCGAAAAATCCCCAGGGTCCCCGACAAGGGCCCGGCATTGGCGACCACCAATTCCCGAATAGCATCGCCGTCCAAATCGATCCCCACCAGACTGGCGGGCTGGTCGCCGCCATCAATCGTGCTGGAGACATTCCACTGTCCGTCGCTTTCAGCCAAAAAAACCACCCGGTCGGTACCCGGCAGGGCCACCCCGAGCTCCCACGGCCCGGTCAGCGCGTTGCCCACAAAAGCCACGCCGCCGGGATCCTCTTCCAACGCCACTTCATGGGCGATCTCCAGGAAGGGGTAGATGTCATTCACTTGGACAAATACCAGACGGTCAGGATTGGCCAGCCCCACCACCAGTCCTATCTCCTGCACCGGCAGCCCCAACCATGGGGTAATCGTCATCACTTCACCGCCCACAAAAAAGCGGTGCAATATCGTATAGGACCGGCTTTCCGTGTTGTACCGATTCAAATTCAGAAAACCCTCGCTGCTCCCGGAGACAAAATAGTCGCGGTCCGCACCTGGCAGACGAACTTTCAGGGCACTCAGGGAAGCCCCATCCTGAGGCAGGGAAACCGGACCGGGAAATTCCACAGCCTGAACCGAAGCCGCCCACAGGAGCCAGCCCAGCAGAAAAAACAGGAAAAATGAATGGCCCGAACCATGGCACAGGCTTCTGGTCCGGCTTGAGACCCGGATTTGGCGCTGGCGGTGTTCAGAGGCGTGTGAGCTCAAAAATGATCTCTTTCATTGGCGTCAGGGGTTTCCCTCATAATACGGATATCACGCCCATGCGCCAAAAGGGTTGCCATTAATTATTGACACTCAAGGCGCCGCGCCTGAAATTAATCCACTAGACTTTATGGCTGCATCCCCGCGAGCCCCCGGGCATTGCCCCGGACAGGAGCCGATTCATGTCCCGAAAAACATTGTCCGCGTTGTGCCTGCTGGCTTTCGTCATGTCCTGTACTGCCGTCCTGGCGCAGGACCCTGCCGAAGAAGCCGAAACGAAGACCGACCAGACATCTGGCAAGACCTTTAAGCTGTTGCGCGGTGATGCTGCGGCCAGAGATCTGGACCTGGCTGAAGAAGCTGCCGCAGTCTGGGACCCGGTTATCAGGGCCGGCGACGTTGAAATCAGCCTGGCCGTCGGCTTCATGAGCATGAATACGACTCTGCTGCAGCACGACCAGATGATTTACAAGTACAACACCGAAGCCACTTTCTGGGGTGATGTGGAGTTGAAGGGCCAAAGCGCTTTTGCCCCCACCCTGCGTATCGGTTATGGCCTGACCAACTGGTTCGGTCTCGAATCCTGGTTCGGTGTCGGCATCTCGGAATACACCTCGAGCATCTCCAACACCCACAGCCGCAAAAACGAGCCGGGCGCGCCGGTGGTGGACAATCCCCCCCTGGGCGAGTTTGACGCCGAACGCCGTTCCCTGATTACCCTGCAGGCCGGTCTCAATGCAACGATCTACCCGCTGGCCATCGGCGGTGACGGCACCGGTCGCTTGCACCCCTACCTGACCGGCGGCGTGGGGAACATGTGGTACAGCATGAACTCCAACTACACCAAAGGCACGGCCTCGGCCATGGACCTGAACTTCGGTGGGGGCCTGCGCCTGCTGGCCGACAAGAACATTTCGGTGCGGCTCGAAGTCCTGATGCACCGCAATACCCTGGAGTGGACGCCCGCCGACTACTTCCTGGAACTCAATGAAGGAACCACACTCGTGCCCCTGAACGAGTACCCGGTGCAGGCCGATGACTCCATTGGCGAGCAGCCCATTGAAAAATTCGCCGACAACGCCATGAATCTCCTGCACTGGACCATTGGAGTGCAGGGCAGCTTCTAGATTCCGGACTACGGGCTTGAGAGGGTGGCCCATGGCCACCCTCTTTTTTTATGCCGGAATCTTCAGACCAGCAAAACCTCCCGCCGAAACTCCAGCGCCTCCCGCACATGGTCACCACTGATGATACCGGCGCCGTCAAGAGCCGCTGCCGTGGCCGCTACGGCCACACAACGCTCCACCCCACGCAGGGACAGGCCCAGAGGTTGGCGCGCCCCATCGAGGAAGTGGGCTGCTGTCTGGCTCAAGCGGCCCACCAACGGCTCCTGCCTCCACTCCCTCAACATTGCCCCGGCCCGGACCAGGTCTGAGCGGCGCGGGCAGTCCCGCCAGTTGTCTCCCTGCGGGCTTGGCTTCTGGTTCATGTCCCTCGTCAGAAATGCCCCTTCCCAGGCGCCCACTTCCAAAAAAATGTCGATACGGTCCAGAAGCGGCCCCGACAGCCGCGTGCGGTGTCGCTTGATATCGGCCGCGTTGCAAGTGCAGGCCCGCGTCTCGCTGCCCAGAAAACCACAACGGCAAGGATTCATGGCCGCCACCAGTTGAAAATTTGCCGGATAGGTCCGGGCCCCGGTTCCCCTGACCATCGTCACCCGGGCGTCCTCCAGGGGCTCTCGCAAGCCATCGAGAACTGCAGGCGCGAACTCGGACACTTCATCCAGGAAAAGCACGCCTTCGTGGGCCAGCGTCACCTCGCCCGGCCGCAGGCCGCCCCCACCGCCGACCAACCCCGCGCGGGTGACCGAATGGTGGGGCGCCCGAAAGGGGCGCTTCTGCACCAACCCCAGGCCGGGACTGCGACCGACCGCGCTGTGGATCCGGGTCACCTCGAGGGCTTCGGCGCGGGACAGTGGCGACCCCAGTTGCCCCAGCGCGCGAGCCAGCCGGGTCTTGCCCGTCCCAGGCGGCCCCACCAACAGGCAATGATGCCCCCCGGCGGCGGCCATCACCGCGCCCTTGCGCACCAAAGGCTGCCCCGCCAAGTCGGACCACAGCAGATCCGTGTCTGCTGGCGCCGCCTGCCCCCGGTCTGGTTTTGCGCTTGGCAGCACCGTTGCTTCGCCCGGGCCGGCTCCGCCCTCCCACCACGCCACCGCCTCAGCCAGGCTGTGCACGCCAACAGCCTCAACAGCAGACACGAGTCGGGCTTCGGCCACCTGGGTCAACGGCACCACCACCTGGGTGCAGCCGGCGGCCGCCGCCTCCATCACCATGGCCAGCAGCCCACGCACCGGCCGCACTTCCCCGAACAACGACAACTCGCCCAGGAACGTGGCCCCAGTGCGTTCTGTCGGTCCCAATCGAATGGCCCGGCCGGCCGCCAGCACGCCCACGGCCATGGCCAGGTCGCAGGAAGCGCCGGTCTTGCGCACTCCAGCCGGCGCCAGGTTCACGGTGATCTTGCCCAGGGGAACTTTCTGGCCGCTGTTGCGCAGGGCCGACAATACCCGCTCGCGACTTTCGCGCACCTCGGCATTGGGCAAGCCCACCAGATGAAAACCGGGCAGGCCCCGGCTGATGTCGATTTCGGCGGTCACGGCGATGCCGTCGATGCCCTCCAGGGCACCGGTACGGATGCGCGCAGTCCTGCGAACGGCCATGAGACTCTCCCCGGTTCGTAATTTTGAGGAGGCAGAAGGCAAGAGGCACGCCAGGTGCGCAAAGGTCCGGCAACGGCCTCAGGCCGCGAGTAGGCCTAGCGACGCTGGCGCCCGGATGGATACCCTGGATGCCATGGGTGGCGGGAGTGTCAATCGGTAGCGGCAGCTGAGACAAAAAAGCGGGAACCCCAAACAGGGCTCCCGCAATTGTTCAACATCCGTTCCCCCGTGGAGTCAAATCAGACCAGCGGGGTCAAATCAGACCCGCGGAGTCAAATCAGTCCAGTGGGGTCAGATCAGAATCTTTCTTACAGGTCGCAAGGACGAACGGTCTTGCGGCCGTTCTCAATCGCACGCTTCTCGGCAGCACCGATCAGGTCGCGCACCTTGGCATCCAGGGCCTCGTAGAATTCGCCGGACACGTTGCATTCCTTGACGGATTCCTTGGTCTTGCTTTTGCTAATGATCATGTCAGCCATTTGGGGGTCCTCCCTAGCTTTGTGTTCTGCCAACGTTCCCGGTCGCGAAAATCGACTGGCGGCGTTGGCGGAGTTTGAATTCCAGCACCGGATTCCATGAACCCGCATCTAGCACGGGCTTCCGGCAAGCTGCGACACAATCGCCTCGACAGTCGTTCGTGTCAAGAGTAGATTTCACTCATGGAGATCACGAAACCAACCTGCGCGACTTTTTGTAGCCGGATCTGAAATAGACCGTAATCGGCTCGCAGAAGCCAAAAACTAGCAGAAGGAGAATCCGATGGCCAGTGAAAAAGTACTCGCCTATCTCGACAACAACCGCCAGCAGCACGTCGACCAGCTCTGCGACTTCCTGCGCATCCCCAGCATCAGCTCGGTCAGTGAGCACAATGAAGACACCAAACGGGCGGCCGCCTTCGTGGCCGACGAACTGCGTGAGCTGGGCCTCGCCGTCGAAGTCCATGACCTCGGTGGGCACCCTTTGATTTTTGCCGAAACCGAAATCCGGCCCGATCGCAAAACCCTTCTCTTCTACGGCCACTACGATGTGCAGCCGGTCGATCCGCTGGACTTGTGGGACACGCCACCGTTCGAACCGCGCATCGAAGACGGCATCATCTATGCGCGCGGCAGCAGCGACGACAAGGGTCAGGTCTACACCCACATCAAGGCCCTCGAAGCGTATATTCGCGAAGGTGTCGAAGTGCCGGTGAACGTCAAATTCATCATCGAAGGCGAAGAGGAATGCGGCGGCCACAGCATCTACGAATTCACCGAAAAGAATCCCGACAAACTGTCGTGTGATGCGATCATCGTTTCCGATACGACGCTCTACAACGAGACCACGCCGGGCATCTGCTACAGCCTGAAAGGGTTGGCTTACATGGAGATCCGGGTTTCCGGCCCCGCCATGGATCTGCATTCGGGCAGCTACGGCGGCACCGTGCAGAATCCGGGCAACGCCCTGGCCGAGATCGTCGCCAAATTGAAGGATGCCGAGGGCCATTGCCTGGTTCCGGGCTTCTACGACGATGTCCTGGACCTCGAACAGGACGAACGCGATGGCTTTGCTGCTCTGGGCTATACCGACGAAATTCTGCAGAAGGAAACCGGTGTTCCGACCCCCTTTGGCGAAGCCGGTTACACGACCCTGGAACGCATGTGGGCCCGCCCCACCTGCGATGTCAACGGGCTCGTCAGCGGCTACGGTGGTGAGGGCGCCAAGACCGTGATTCCTGCCAAAGCCATGGCCAAGGTTTCGATGCGCCTGGTGCCCAATCAGCACCCGGACAAGATCGTCAAGGCCTTCCAGGACTATGTCCGCGCCATCCCCCCCGAGGGGGTTGAGGTCG
>RCNC010001906.1_pt1 | contig 14003 bp, 10 predicted proteins | sample 2041301 | NCBI WGS metagenome assembly RCNC01 (sample SAMN09708231, study PRJNA481090) | Marine sediment metagenome, whole genome shotgun sequencing project. | biome: marine sediment; feature: ocean; material: sediment; isolation source: Sewage treatment plant 13A marine sediment (STP13A) ... | reverse complement strand
CGTTTAATCAGCCGTTGTGACTGATCAAGCTCAACCATTCGTATTTTTTGAAGAATTTTTTCTCGCTCGTTTTGGATCTCTGATAGGGTACTGTCGCTTTCTTTCAGCTTTGCATCAATTGCATTGTAATCTGCCTCATTATCTTCAAGTGCTTTCTCAAGAAGCTTCATGTCATCATACATGCCGGAAAGCGTCTGTTCATATTCTTGTGTTTTTTCTTCTAAATGGTGCTTTCTTTGTTTTTTTTGAATAAGTTCTTTTGAAATTTGTTCGATCCTTTGAATCCCATCGTTTTGGAATTCTTTCAGACGCTTTAACGTATTATTGCTGTTTTCCAGTTTGGCATTTAAAGCGGTGAGTTCAAGTCTGAGATCGATGATTTTCTGATTGAACGCTTCCATATCAGACGAGACAATGCTGATTTGTTCCAGCCTTTCGGAAACGAGATCCTGAGCATTTTTGACCTGATTTTCAATTTCAGAGACGGCCTTGTTGTATTTGACGACTTCTTCGTCAACATCAGATTCTTCACCTAAAAGCTGCTCCTGTTCCAGTCGAACAATTTCAAGATGCCTAAGGGCGTTTTTAAGATCTTCGGATGCTTTATAAAGCGCCTTTTCAGCCTCGACTTCGTTATGTTTGGCCTTGTTTTCCGATTCCAGGAGCTTTTGCAGGTTGCTTTCAATATTTCTAACTTCAAATTCCAGTTCTTTTTGATGGTCTCGAGCCGAATGAAGTTTTTGATCTAATTTAATGATTTTAATCTCAATATCTTTGATTTCCTGTTTTTTTGCAAGGATGCCTGACAAATTGTCTTTACTGCCGCCCACCATAATACCTTGATGAGAAATTAAGTTACCGTTTTGGGAAACAACGGTTTGTAATTTGCCGTTGCTGTTGAAAACGTCTATGGCTTCTTTAATATCGGTTGTAACGACAACATGTCCTAAGAGCGCATCTGCGATCTGTTCAAATCCTGGTTTTATGGCAACATGGTTTAAAAGATATTTTGGGTGATCCGGTTGATGATTTGGGCTCGATTTCATATTTTTGACGGATGCAACCGGAATAAAACCGCTGCGTCCCGCGCCGGTTTTCTGAAGATAATCGATGGAGCCCACAGCAGTCTCTTGATTTTCAACAAGGATGTATTGCAAGGATTCCCCAAGGACGGCCTCCACCGCAGTCCCATAGGCGGGTTCCGGTTCAAGGATATCCGCCATAAGCCCCAAAATACCGTCACCAACCTCTTTTTGTGGACTGTCGGGTGACACGTCTTTTTTGACAGCCCGACTTTTTATCATTAGCGCCCGGACGCCATCTTTGTACCACTCGAAGTTGCCTTCCATTTTCTTTAGTTGGGTATAAGATGATCTGTCTTTGTTTCGTTCAAGCTCGAGGGTTTGAGTCAGCTTGACCTGTTCTCCCAGGGCTGTATTTTTTTCCTGGAGTTGTTTTTGGATGATGTCGATGCGATTTCTCAGATCATCAATTTCTGTTTTGTATGAACTCAGATGTTCTTCGGCGCTGTTGTTTTTGTCCTTTAGTTCGGAAACCTTTCGGCGTGTTGTAAGTTCTTCCTCATCTATCCTTTTGAGTCGTCTTTTCAGGCTTTCCTTGCTATTCGTGGCGTTTTGATAGATGTTTTTATATTGAGCTTCCCGGGCGACAAGGTCCATCAAGTTTGCTTTACAGGTTTCAATCTCTTGATTTAGCGAAGAGAGTTCATCTTTTATATTTTGCGAAGCTGATTGCTCTTTGTCGAGGGTCGATCTTACGGATTTTATCTCAGCTTGAATACTTATGTTCTGGTTTTCACCCCCTTGAACCTCTGCCGTTAAATCTCTGTTTTTTTCTTCAAGGTTTTTACGGGCGGATTCGAGTTCAACAAATTCGTATGTAAGCCTTTCAACATCTTTAAAAAGGTGGGCCTTGTCATTTTCCATCCGGTCTATATTTCGCTGTGTTTCAAATATGCAGGATTTTTGATCTGAAATTTCCTGATTTTTTGCAGTGCGATCGAACTTGATTTTTTCAAGCGCTGCATCCAGCTTTGTCAACCGGGTTGAATGCTCAATGTCTGTATTGTTTAGATCTTTTAACAGCGCATCGGCTTCATCAATTTGACGTGTGTATTCATCATAATGATGAAGCGTAAGGCATATATCGAGTTTCCTGATTCGTTTTTGATATTTTTTATAACGTTCAGCCTTTCTTGCCTGGCGCTTAAGACCCGCCATCTGTCGTTTTATTTCCGTGATAATGTCACTGATGCGAATGATATTCTCGTTCGTGGCTCTGACTTTACCCAGCGCTTCTTTTTTACGTGACTTATATCTCGTAACTCCTGCAGCCTCCTCAATGAGAACCCTTCTTTCTTCCGGTCCGGCATCCGTAATTGCGCCGATGCTTCCTTGCTGAATGACGGCATAGGATTTCGTGCCCATACCGCTACCTAAAAAAATATTATGTACGTCCTTTAGCCGACAGGGCTGCTTGTTAATGAAATAGCCGCTTTCTCCGGAACGGTAAAGCCGGCGGGTCAACATGATTTCGGTAAAGTCTTTAAGTTCTTCTGGCGCCGTGCCGTTGTCGTTGGCAAGGGTGAGTGAAACCTCGGCCATATTCAATGCCGCTTTTCCGTTCGAGCCCGAAAAAATGATGTCTTCCATGGATTTACCGCGGAGCTGTTTGGCACTTTGCTCCCCCATAACCCATTTTATTGCATCGATAATATTGCTTTTGCCACAGCCATTGGGACCCACAACTGCAGAAATACCCGGAGGAAATTGAATACTGGCTTTTTCAACAAAGGATTTAAATCCGTTTATTTCCAGTTTTTTTAGTTTCATGCAATTAACTCTCCTGTTATCATTTTCTGCCTATCCCATTTCTTTTATTAAGTTTAATCTTAAGTTAAATATCAAGGATTTATCTGTTTGTAAAGGGAAAAACACAATGGGAGGTATAATTTTAATTATCTGAATACAATATGTGGTGGAATCGAGATTTCTATCTGTGTTTTTTTGATCTGCATTTTTATGTTAAACAAAAAAGATTTGCAACAGAAAAATTTTCTTTATGGAATTAATACCTTAAGTCTCGAACCCAAACATTACTAAAAAGCCTTTGAAGCACCAGGCCGGGAAAATTTTTTAAGGTAAAATATTTCATTGGCGCATGATCGTAAGGCACCAAAACACAAAGTGACTCCTATGTTAAAATATTACTCAGGTTAAACGGTTCAGGGTTCAAGGTTCACGGTTTAGCAGCGCTAACATCCCAAACTAAAAGGAGTTATAATAAATTCAGCAACACTTATCGGTTGACCCTAAAAAAAATTCCCGGCCTGCTGCGCTGTATTGGCGTTGCTGAAAATGAAGGGTGCGAAACTTGAGTTATTTAATTTTGGGCACATAACTTGAGTTGATACGCTCAACCTGTTAAGGGTACAAACAAAACTATGAGATGGTTTCTAGTATCCGAAACTCAGATCCACGATAGTACTGGAGTGTTCTGTTTTGTCTGATTTAATTAAAAAATACTGGTTTCTCATCGGTCTTCTTCTTGTTTTTGTTGTGACGGTGGCAGATGCCAGTGAGACGGTTTCGAGCATTGGGAGATGGTTGAAAATGCACCGGGGGCCGGATGCCGTGATTGTCCTGATATTCTTTTTTTCCGGTTTGATATTGAATGCCCGGCAGATAAGATTGGGTGTGATGGATATAAAGGGCATCATTGCCGCTCTGGTCGTCATTTTTTTGGTTGCACCTGTTATCGGTGCGCTGTTTGGCGCTATTCCACTAGATACAGGGGTTGTCATAGGAATTTTTCTTGTTGCCGTTATGCCCACAACATTGAGCAGCGGCGTTGTAATGACAGGCGCTGCCGGCGGAAATATGGCACAGTCGTTGGTCATCACCATACTGGCCAATGGGCTTGCCGTTTTTACCATACCGGTGGTACTTTCTTTATTGTTAAAACTGGTGGGAGGATCAACGGTTGTAGTCATTGACAAGCTTGCCATCATGATCAAACTCGGGTTTTATGTTCTTTTACCGCTTTGTATAGGTTTGGCCATAAAAATTTTTGCTGAATCGTTTGTGGATCGATTTGTCCATGGATTACAAGTGCTGAACCAGTTTTTGGTGCTGGCCATTGTCTGGATGGCCATGTCCCAGGCAAGGGATGCGATTCTAAACAGCGGCGCATCGGTGGGGATCGTTTTTTTGTTGGTTTTTAGCTTCCACGGGATACTATTGGCTGCAGCCGGCATTATTGCCGGAATTTTAAAGCTTGGCAAGGGCCGGCGGGAAAGCGTTATTTTCATGGGCGGACAAAAAACCCTGCCCCTTTCAATAATTCTGCAAGTTTCTCTTTTTCCACAATACGGACTCGCCCTTGTTGTGTGCGTCTTACATCATATGATACATCTGTTTATGGACGGGTATCTGGTGGGAAGGCTAAAAGCATACGTTTCGAACACATCTAACTGTACCATGATATAATAAACTCTAAAATTTAAGGTTTTTCTCCAATTTAGTTGGAGAAGGGGGGCCAAGGGGTCACACCTACTCAATTGAGATGCCCCACTTATTTTACCCTTGTATCTACAACTAATCGGGAGATGATCCAAATTTAATTAATCCGTTTCGCTGATGCCCTCCTTCCATATGCGACACCCATTTTTTGCATGCGGCTTCTGAGCGTACTCGGATGCACGCCAAGCACTGCGGCAGCGCCGTCTTTTCCCTGGATCTTGCCTCCTGTCAGGTGCAGTATCCTTTCGATGTGCACTCGCATCGCATCATCAAGGGTTAGCGGTCGCTCCGCCGGCTCGGACGGACGCTGTGATTTTATATCGTCCAATTCGGCCGTGGACAATTTTTCGAAACGAAGCGAATCGTTTCTTTTGCCGGCCTGATAGCGGATTAAAGCGCGCTCCACGATATTTTCAAGCTCCCTGACGTTTCCCGGCCAATTATACGTCTGGAGTTTTTCCATTGCCCCGGGCGCCAGAACCGGATGGCGCGTAAGGTTGAATTCCTTGGTTTTCCGATGGATGAAATGATTAACCAGTTCCGGAATATCGGACTTTCTACGGCGCAAAGGCGGAATCGTAATTGGAAAAACGTTTAGTCGGAACCAGAGGTCTTCTCGAAATTGTCCGCTTTTGATCATATCCGCCATATTCCGATTTGTGGCAGCAATAACACGTACGTCCACTTTCAGCGTTTCCGTTCCCCCAACCCGTTCAATTTCGTTGTCCTGAAGAACCCGCAACAAGCGCACCTGCGCTGCTGACGATAGTTCGCCGACTTCATCCAGAAAAAGGGTTCCTTTGTGAGCCCTTTCAAAACGACCGCGTTTTCGCCCCAGAGCGCCGGTGAACGCCCCCTTTTCGTGTCCAAACAGTTCGCTGTCGAGGAGGCTTTCGGGAATCGCCCCACAGTTGACGCGTACCAGGGGGCCTTCGCTTCGTGAAGACGAATAGTGGATGGCGTTGGCGATGACCTCCTTGCCGACTCCGGTTTCTCCCAGAAGCAGCACATGGCTGTTTAGCGGTGCCACCTGTCGGACCATTTCCATGACGTCCCGCAATCCGTACCTGGCGCCGATGACTTCGTCACCCGATATCTGGTGCAATTGCCGTCTCAGATACCGGTTGTCGTCGTCCAGAAGATCTTTGAGTTGGAGGACCTCCCGGTGTTTGAGTGTGTTGGCCATGGCAATGGCAAACGGGTCATGGAGCAGATCAATTAACCGGGCGTGCTCCGAAGAATACCGATCCTCACCTTGGGCGAACAGAGCAACAACGCCAAGCCCTTTTTCATCGACCTTTAACGGCAGCACGATATTCGAAAACGGGGGCAGGCCAAGGGCGTGACCAATGGCCTTTGAAATCGGACTGTCGTCGGATCGTCGGTCACGGAAAACCGTTTCTTCAGCGGACCTGATGCACGCTATGGCTTCCGGCGGTAAAATAACGGGTGCTGTCCACGATTTTGTCGGGATATCAGAGGCCAGGGCGAGAATCATGATGGCACCGATTTCGGCTTCGAAGATACACAACATGATGCCATCCAGAGGAATGAAATCTTTTAGGTACTGGAAACACTCTCTGACTACTTTATCGATTTCCAGGCTTCCGCTGATCCTCATGGTTGCCTGGTGAAAAAAAGTCATATCTTCAGGCATGTCGTATCTCCTTTCTTGTTATCTTAAAAGCGATATATAACACTTTTTCTTAAAAAATGCCATATTTCGAATTAAATTATATGATATTTCGCATGCAGCATCCCGGACAACTCATATGTGTTTAATATTTCTATGTATTTCTATAATGGCATGTGTTTTGCTGTAGATTGCATTCAGTTGTCGAGGCTTTGCCCGGCATTTATTGCAGGAAAATTAACGGGGCGATTTATCCGAAAGGAGGCACAGAAAATGCGCTGGGTGGAAATCATCGGCGTCAGGCTATCTCCTTCGCCGAAAAATAAATTGGTAAGGAAAATTTTCAGCGACTTCCGTCAGACCATTGCTGCCAGAGTTGCTGCCGGCGCTGAAGAAAAAGTCGCTGCCATCGTTTACCGAAATGCTTTCGTGGAAACCGATTTGACAATCCATCTCTACAGAAATACTGCCAATCGGTTGCCGGAAAAAACTCGACTTGGCCTGACGCTGGCAGAAATCTTGAGAGACTTCGGATTAGTGGATCATATGATCTGGATCAAGGAGGAAAAATGATTCCAGGCACTACCGCCGGAAAATCCGATCTGAACGAGCCCTTACCCATGAAGATGACGCGTATCATTGCAGCTTGGGTCGGCTTTCAAAAAAGCTCGGCCCTTATTCGAACACTGTTTCTAATGTCGCTTTTTCTCACGACAGGGATGATGACAGCCGGATGTGCTGTGGTCGGTCCTGATTACGTGCGGCCGTTAAAGAACGCAGCAGAAAATACAGGCTGATATATTTCGGTACAGAGAATTTTTATAACGCCAAACTTGCGGCGAATTAGGAGATTGGATTTGATGGAACAAAAACGTTTTTCGGTAAATGGGCTGTTTTTTGGGATCACTGCGATGATATGCATCAGCGTTTGCTTCGGGGGCTGCCAAAAGAGGGAGACCCGGGCCTGCCTTCTCTCCGAGAAGATGCCTGTTATCGTAAAGGAGGTCACGAAAATCTTTACGGATGATGTTGTCTTCGTCAGCGGGGTCCTTGAGGCTGACAAAACGGTGCCTTTCAGTTTTATAGTGCCGGGCAAGGTGGATCACGTATATGTGGATGAAGGCGACCATGTAAAAAAGGGCCAGATTCTGGCCAAGATTGAAATCAATGACTACCGGAGCAACCTGGAAATTGCCGAGGCCCAATTGTTCGAAACCCAGGATTCTTACGACAGGATGTGGCCCCTATACAAAGACGGCGCCATTGCCGAAAAGGCTTTCATCAAAATCAAGGCGGGGCTTGACCAGGCAAAGGCATCCCGCGATATCGCCAAGAAAAAGGTGAGGGATACGAAACTACTATCTCCGATACCGGGAATTATCGGTGCAAAGAATGTGGAACTGGGACAGACCATCTCTGCCGGGATACCGGTGTTTACAATCGTCAAGACCGACATGATCTATGCCAGGGTTTCGGTGCCCGAATCGGAAATCGGAAAAGTCGCCCTGGGCCAGAAAGCGGCTGTGACCATCAAAGCCCTTGATGACCGTATTGTCGAGGGTAAGGTCACTTTGATCGGGGCCATGGCGGAACCGCGGACCAGAACCTACACAGTAAAAATCGAACTTCCCAATCCGGATTATGTCCTGCGTACCGGGATGATTGCTAAGGCACAAATCATCACCCACAAAACAATTGCGATGATAACGGTCCCAGGCAAAGCCATCGTTCGTGATGCCGACAATCTGACCTATGTATTTCTGGTTGATAAAGAAAAAGAAACGGCCCTTCGGCAGCGGGTATTTCCCGGTTCGGTATTTCGAAATGAGATTGAAATCAAAGAGGGATTAAACGTCGGAGATGTCGTAATTATTGCAGGACAGCACAAAATAACCGACGGAGCACCGATTACGGTAATGGATTTAACAAACGACGATGGGGCGGCACCCGTAACAAAGCAGAAAAGTTAAGCTCAGGATCGGATAACCATTATCAGGTCAACTTGCTGTGAACTCCGGTAACGCTTTTAAAAAAAGAGGATCATCTCCCGATTAGTTTTAGATAATATACAAGGGTAAAATAAGTGGGTCATCTCAATTGAGTAGGTGTGACCCCTTGGACCCTCTTCTCCAACTAAATTGGAGAAGAAGCAAAAAAGAATATTTTATTAACAAGGTAAGCACAATGAACATCGTCGAAACATCCATGAAAAACCGCCAGATCACCCTGCTGCTAACATTCCTTCTCGTAGCGGTCGGTGTGTACTCTCTGATGCACATGGCACGAAGAGAAGATCCCAAGATGACGATCCGGCAGGGATTGATCATCATGGCATATCCGGGCGCAAAAGCGATCCGGGTTGAAGAGCAGGTGACAAAAAAAATTGAAGAGCATCTTTTTCGCTACGAAGAAGTGAAAAAAGATGAGACCGAATCGAGAACCTCGGACGGGCTGTCGATCATACAGGTGGAGCTGCAGGGCTGGGTTAAAAACCGTGACAAGTTCTGGTCAAAGCTTCGCCATGACCTGTATGAGCTGAAAGCTGCGAGTCTGCCGCCGGAAACGGTTGGACCGGTCATCAACAGCGACTTCGGTGATACCATAGCGCTGCTGATAGCCGTGGAATCGGACCGTCACAGCTATACCGAACTAAAAGACTATATTGAAATCATTGAAGATGAGTTAAGGCCCCTTTTAGTCGTCTCCAAGCTCAAACGCTACGGGGAGCAGAAAGAGCAGCTATACGTCACAAGCAATTCACAGAAACTTTCCCAGTACGGCGTGAGCCTGCCGCAGGTCATCGAGGCCCTGCAATCGATGAACACCGTCAACTACGCCGGAGAGATCAAGTCCGAAAGTTCGGAAATCCAGATCCACACGAGTGATCTGTATGATTCGGTAAACCAGATACTTGAGCAGCAGGTCTATATCACGCCAAAGGGGGAGATTGTTCGCATAAAAAATGTCGCTGATGTGGAGCGCAGGTACGAGGAGCCGGATTCTTTTATCCGGGTCAACGGCACCAAGGTATTGATGCTTTCGGTGGAGATGCAGGCGGGGTATAATATTGTCGAATTCGGCGAGAAGGTCAGCGAAAGACTGGAACTGGCAAAGCAACGGCTGCCGTCCGATGTTCGGGTCAGGAAAGTTGTTGATCAGCCATCGGTCGTAGACCACAGCATCAAGCATTTCCTCAAGGAATTTCTCATCGCCATCGTCGCCGTGATCATGGTGATGATGGTCCTTTTGCCCTTGCGCGTTGCAATGGTTTCCGCCCTGGCGATTCCCATCACCATCATGATCACTTTTGCATTCCTGGATTTTTTCAAGATCGACCTGCAGCAGATGACACTGGCCGGTCTGATCGTTGTCCTGGGCATGGTGGTCGATAACGCCATTGTCATTGTCGATGATTATATTGAGCGTCTTGACCAGGGAGGTTCACCCTGGGATGCGGGATGGCAGAGTGCCACCGATCTGTTTGTGCCGGTATTTTCCGCGACGATTGCCATTATTTGCGCATTTATCCCCATGGATATACTTCTGTCCGGAAACGCCGGCGAATTTCTTTTCACTCTCCCCGTTGCCGTTGCCGTTGCTCTGGTGGTATCCCTTTTTATCGCCATCCTGCTAACGCCGCTGCTGTGCTATTTTTTTATCAAAAGCGGTCTGCATTCCGCGGGAAAAAAGAAGTCGAGACCCTCGGCCCTGGACCGGTTGCAGGCGTTTTATGATGCGGCGTTGCTCAAAGCGTTTAAGCGACCCCGTATGACCCTTTTGGTCGGTTTTCTGGCCATTGTCGCCACCGTGGGGTTGATGATACGATTGCCGGTCAGGATGTTTCCCATCGTCGAGAGGAACCAGTTTTGCCTGGAGATTTATATGAACCAGGGGATAAACCTTGAAACGACGGACAGGGCCGTAAAGAAAATCGAAGCACTCCTAAGTGAGGATGATAGAGTGGTGGATGTGGCCAGTTTCGTGGGAACTTCGTCACCTCGGTTTTATATGACCTATGCCCCTCAGATGCCTGATAAAAATTACGCACAGATGCTGATCAATACGGTTTCCAGCCAGGCCACCCAGGAGCTGGTGGACGAACTGCTCATTGAACTGAGGAATTTTCTTCCGGACGGCCAGATCCTTGTCAAGCAGCTCCAGCAGGGGCCGCCTGTGGAAGCCCCCATCGAGGTCAGGGTGGTTGGAAACGATCTTGTGACCATCAAGAGAATCGGCGAACAGATTAAAGAGATTCTCAGAAATACCGAGGGGACCAATTTTGTCAGAACTACATTCAGAGAGGATTACTACGACATCGGTGTAAAAGTGGATGAAGACGCGGCCAACCGGTTGGGATTTACCAGCCGGAGCATCTCCCAGCTGCTGGCCCTGAGTTTCAAAGGGGCCGCTGTATCGACCCTCTGGGAGGGAGACAACCCGGTAGATATCTTTCTCCGTTTCGATAAAGAAAGCCGCAGGGATTTTGACGATATCGGCAACGCCTATGTGACGTCACCGACAACAGGCGCCGCTGTGCCGCTTCGCCAGATCGCAAAGCTGGTGCCCGAATGGCAGACCGGAAAGATCCGGCGCAGAAACGGCGTGCGCACCCTGACGGTGCGCAGCGAAGCCCAGATGGGCAGAATGCCCAACGAGATCTTAAAAGAGGTCATGCCGCAAGTCGAGGCCATCGATCTTCCCCTGGGGATCAGTATCAACTATGGCGGCGAGCTGGAAGACGAAAAGATGGTCATGGGTGAATTCGCTGCCGCTCTGGCCACCAGCCTGATCCTTATCTTTATGGTCTTGCTCTTTCAGTTCAAGGAGTTGAAAAAAACCATGATCATCATGATTACCATCCCCCTTAGCTGGTTCGGAGCCATATTCGGGCTCTATGTCACCAATAATCCCTTCTGCTTTACCGGGTTTATCGGCGTGATCAGCCTCAGCGGGCTGGTGGTCAGAAACGGCATCATTCTTATCGAATATGCGGACAAGCTGCTTGTCGACGGAAGCGGAAGAGACGTGCGTTCGGTGGCCCTGGATGCGGGTAAACGACGTATGCGACCTGTTTTTCTCACATCTGTGGCCGCGGCAGCCGGGGTGGTGCCCATGATCATCGGCGGCTCCCCGCTGTGGGCGCCGCTGGGCGCCGTTCTTTCGGTGGGGCTGGTTTTTGGAATGATCCTGACCCTGTTTATCGTGCCGGTACTTTACTGGCTGGTGATGAAATCCAAACGAGCACCTGCAACGCAAAAAGCCCACCAGTGTTCGGATCTTGCAAAAACGAGGGGATAAAAAATTACACAGTTACATTTTCTTTTAAGTGCGGAAAAGATCGGGATGAACAAATTCAAATTTATACTTTTAATTACAATAACCATCTGTTTATTTAATAAAACAGCTTTATGCGCAGATGGACAGCAACATCTTAAGCTCTCTCTTTCCGAAGCGATTGCCATTGCGGTCAGGAACTATGCCGCCGTTCAACAAGCGAAGGAAAATATGAAAGGCGCAGAGTTCGACAGCCGGAGCGCGAAGGCCGACATGCTGCCCAAACTCAAGGCCAACTACAGTTTCACGGCCCTGACCGACGAACCCTATCTGGCGCAAGGCGGCAGGCAGGTTCAAGTGGCCCACCGCAACCAGTACCTCTGGGATATCACTCTTGAGCAACCGCTTTTTACGGGTTTTGCCTTGTCCACCAGTTATGAGATGAGCCAACTGAATGTCGAGATTAAAAAGAAGGAGGAGGTGCGGATCTTTCTGGATGTCGTCAAAGGGGTTAAAAGCGCATACTATCAATTGCTGCTGGACCGGAAAAGACTGGATATCGCTGATGATACGGTCGAATACCTCGATGCCCATGAACACGATGCCCAGCAGTTTTACAACAGCGGTTTAACCCGGCGTAACGACTTGCTCAGAGCATAGGTTGCCCTTGCCAATGCGGTCCAGAATCGGGAACGGGCCAAGGCCGGCCTGCAATTTGCCGTATCGGATCTGAACCGTTGGCTGGCCTATGAGATCAACCGGCAGACGGAGATCGAGGATATTGTTACGGTGCCCGAAAATGACTATCGGCTGGAAGTGCTCGTCGAGTACGGGTTGCAGAACCGGCCGATCTTGCAGGCCATGCACCTGGCGCTGGAAACCCTTGAAAAAGCGGTTAAACTGGAAAAAAGCGCTTATTATCCGGAAGTGGCCCTTATCGGCAGTTATCAACAGGACGGCGATTCCCTTACGGCCGCAAATAACGACTACTACAATGACCACAATGCTCTGATCGGTGTTCGAGCAACCTGGACGCTGTTCGACTCGTCCAAAAGAAAATCCAAGGTGGCCAAGGCGGAAGCTGATAAACGTTCCTTTAAGAAGCAAATCCGCCTATCAGAAGATCGGATCAAGCTGGAAATTAAAGACGCCTACCTGAACTATAATGTGGCCAAGAATAATATCGAAACATCCAAAGCATCGGTGGCCTCGGCCGAGGAAAATTCACGGATCACCAACCTGGGATACCAGCAGCAGGTCGCTACGTCCACGGAAGTGCTCGACGCCAGGGCCGATTTGACTCAGGCGCAAAGCAATTATTACCAGTCCCTGTACGGGTATCTGGACGCGTTGGCCAACCTGGAAAGGGCCATTGGCGAAAAACCAAAGGATGATAAAAAAAAATCTTTTTGAGATCGGGCCGGTAAGGAGGATGTAAAATGAAAAATAGCGATCTTATCGAAACATATCCGGGTTTCTTTGTCTCCGAACTCCATGAGGACACACTACGGCTGAAGTTTTCCGGAAACTTCTTTCATAATGCCACCAGCTTTGACCAACGGGATTTCATTTCAGACTATTTTGAGCGGATTTCCCATACCCGCGAAATCAAAACCATTGTACTTCATTCTGCTTACAATGAGTCCGGGATTGACGAATATCTACACTTTTTTCTTTTCGAATGCCCGGAACGATTATGCCATTCCGGATTTTCCAATACAATGGACCGCTATGAACTCCATCGGTTTTGCAATTTTATTGATCAGACGATTTTGAATATCGTCGAACTGGATAAAATTGTAATCCATATTTGCCGGGGCAATGTCCTTTCTCTTTTTATGAATATCTCACTTGCTTGTGACTTTCGGATTGCTGCAACAGATACGGTTTTTTATAATATATTTAAGGAAATAGGTATGTTACCTAAAGGAGGTGGACCTTTTATTCTCTCTAAAATGCTGGGTCTCGCTAAAGCAAAAGAGCTATTGTTGCTAAAAAATTAAATTGCTGCAACTCAGGCATTGGAATATGGCATTGTTGATCTGATAGTTCCTCCTGAAAATCTGGAAGAGACAGCAATGAAAATAGCTTGCGACTTTGGAAATAATCAAGACGGGACTTTAAGGGGCGTTAAAAGACTGGCGAATTATTCGATTAAAGATCTAAACGAATATTTGAAATTCGAAACAGAAGAAATAATTAAAGTCGGCAGAGGCGATCAATTTGATGATATCTAATGATCTGATATTAAATTGTTTTATTGGCGGCAGACCACAACAGCTTCTGAATTGGAGAGGAGATGGATGATGAAAAAAATTGTTCTCTTCACCCAAAGAGAACAAGACAACAGGGTTCTTATTGAATGGCTGAAAACCCTTTTTCCAGAAACCGAGATACAGTTGGTCTTTAGGGATGAAATAAAAGAGTCGAATTGTGAAAACCCTTATCGCTCAAAACCCCATTAAGACCAATTTCACTATACGTAAATTTTCATGATTTATAATCTTCAACACTATGATACGTAGTATCAAATTCAAAAGGCCAAATGGGTACAA
>RCNC010001905.1_pt1 | contig 14005 bp, 11 predicted proteins | sample 2041301 | NCBI WGS metagenome assembly RCNC01 (sample SAMN09708231, study PRJNA481090) | Marine sediment metagenome, whole genome shotgun sequencing project. | biome: marine sediment; feature: ocean; material: sediment; isolation source: Sewage treatment plant 13A marine sediment (STP13A) ... | reverse complement strand
ATCGCTTTCCCGCTGCCTCGCACCGGTCGAGCCCTGATCAAGCGGGTGATTGTGGAACAGGTTCACTTTACCGCGGTTCAGGCCCTTCCCGTGATCATTCCCGTGGCCTTGATCACCGGCAGCATGCTGATACGTTCAGTTTTCCCAGTTGTCGGGTCAGGTGGATCTGGGAAAGCTGGTGGTGCTGCTGGTGTTGCGGGAAATTGGCCCTCTGGCAACCGCCATTATCGTGATCCTGCGTTCTGCGACGGCGGTTACCATCGAGATGTCTTATATGCGTGTCCTGCATGAGATCGACGCACTGGAAATGGCTGGCATCGACCCCCTTCACACCGTCTGCTTTCCCCGTCTGGTTGGGATCACCACAGCCATCGTCAGCCTGATTCTGGTTTTCGATCTCTTGGCGATCATCGGCGGTTATGCCATCGTCAGTGGCACCACCACGCTGCCCGTGGAAGGATTTTTCCAGCAAATAGCCAAAGGGGTTGTCGGTGCCGATATTGCTGTTGGATTATTGAAGGGCCTCTTTTTCGGAGTCACGATCACCGTGACCTGCCTTTACCACGGACTCGCCCGTAAAAACCAGATCACTCAGGTGCCGGTGGCCACCTCCAAAGCTGCCGTGGACTGCTTTTTCTACTGTCTGGTGATCAATATTTTTATCTCATTTGTTTTTTACGTATAAATGGAATCGGCCCCGACATCGATCATTGACATCAAGGACCTGGCACTGGTGTCGCCAGGTATACCCAGGCACGATGACGCGCACTCGCTGACCGTTCCCCATGGTGACGTGATCACCGTCGTCACCGACTCGCCTGCGGAGGGTCGGCATCTGCTGCGTATTCTGGCCACACTGGAGCGGCCGGTACGGGGAGAATACCGTTTCAATGGAAAAATGGTGGATCTGAATGATTATCGGGAGTGTCTGGCCGTCAAACGCCAGATTGGTTATGTGGCCCCCGACGCGGCCATGCTCAGCAACCGAACCCTCCGGGAAAACCTTCTTATATCGAGGATTTACTCTGAAAACGACTTGACCATTGATATGGACAACACCATGGATTCCCTCTGTAGGGGTACGGGTCTATCCCGGATGCTCAACCGGCGGCCATCCGTATTAAGCGACAGGAAGTTGCTGAAGGCCATTGCCGTCCGGGAAATGTGCAAAGCGCCGGCGGTGATTCTGATCGACAGGCCTGAGAATTTCATGGAAATTTCTGAAAATGACAGCATTTTGAACCATCTTAAAAATATGGTAGGCTCCAGAACGGCCGTGGTTTTTATTTCCCACCATCCTGAAATGAACGGCTTTGCGAACCGGCAGTTGACAGTGGCTGACGGAGATATACGGACAACGTCCGTTTGATGATTCTGGAAAGGCTAATGTGAGACAGGTGACGATCTGATGCAAACCAGCTATTCAAGCGCCGAAAAGAGCGTCGGTCTCTTTGTCATCGGCATCACGTTGCTGTCGTTGACCACCGTGGTTATTCTCGGCCGGGGAAAGGACTGGTTTGCCGATGAAGTGACCTTTTACACCAGCTTCAAGTAGAGCTATAACCTGCAGGTCAACGCGGCAGCAAAACTTTTCAAAGCCGATATCGGCAAGGTGAAACGAATTTCGCTGGGAGAGGACAATGTCAATGTTCAATTGGCCATTCTTACCAAATACGCATCACGCATCCGGCAAGACTCAGTCGCCGTGGTGGACAGCCCGACGCTCATCGGCTCGGAATATATCTCCATCGTCCCCGGTGCACCGAACACCCCGAAAATTCCTGTCGGCGGCATGATCCCGTCCATTGCTGATATCCTCAAGGAGTTCGAAGTGGAAAAGACAGCCATGCTGGCCGTCCGGACGATCCAGGAAGTCGCTGACCTGATGATCCTCATTAAAGAACCGCATGGCCCGTTGATGACTACGTTGGCCAACATCGAAAAAACGTCCACCCATCTGGCACAGATCACCGGCAGTATCGGGCAGGGCCAGGGGTCGTTGGGATCTTTGGTGGCTTCCCGGGAACTGGTTGACGGGGTTCTGTCAAACCTGGAAAAGGTGAACGGCCTGCTGGATGATATGCGCGCAACCTCCACCAGGGGGCCGGTTTTATGGATCAGGTCAGCGACAATCTGGCCACGATCCAGACGGCCGGCACCGGGGTGGTGGAGAATGTACAGGCGCTGAAAGGCATTTTGGAAGAGGCCCGGGGATCCCTTGAAACCATTCAGGTTATTCTGGAAAACTTGAAACAGGGCAGCCAAGACATCCCCCGGGTAACGATAACCGCCAGGGAAGGCATCCGGGAAATCCGTGAGGGTGTGGCGGATATCGATCGGGTGGTGCAGAGTCTGCAACGCAATATTATCATTCGCTCCAACCTGCCCGACGAACCCCTGTCGATGGACACCGATGCCGGAATCCGGCCCCGAGCGACCATGCCGGGAACCACTATAACTGGTCTAAGAGGGCGCTGATCCGTTGGCTCGCGGTCATCCCGGTTTGCCACGCCTCGGGAATGGCCACCATTCCGTGGGCGGCGCCCAGAACCATACCCGCGATCATTCCCCGTGCCGACGAATCCCCGCCGGCCATTACATTTTCCACCATGGCCGTCTTGAAATCGTCGGCATAGCGGGAGATCAGGTGAACCGCTCCGGGCAGGCCGGCCTCCACGCTGCACATTTGACCGAATTCGGCGATGGTTTCCCGGGTATCGCGATCGCGGCTCTCCAATCCCATGGTGATCAACGATGCAATTGAACTGTCGGAAAAATGTGTGTCCAGGGTGGCCTGCATGGCTGCCTGGGGTGGCTGCCCGCCGAGTACGGCAAAGACGGTGCGGGCAAAAAAATCGGCACTTGAAAGCCCCCGGTCATTGTTGTGGGTGATGCGGGTCTGTGCACGGGCAGCACCGACCAACTGCTCCAGATTGCCATGATAGACAGACACCAACGCCGCCAGGCGTGAGGCCCCCGCCAGGTCGTCCGAATCCGAGGCGCTTTCGGTCAGGTCTTTGCCGGCATCCATATTCTTCAGGGTCGTTTTGGTGGCCTTGTCGAAATAACCGCCGTAGTCGGCAAAAAAGGTGCGCCACATGTCAGCAAACCGATTGGCATCAAACCCGCCGCCGCTCATCGATTCCAGCAGCACCATCATCTGGTCCCCGTAGTGAGTGAAATCTCCGGCTTTCTTGCCCGTGTGGTAGGAGGTCATTGGATCGTAATAGTGCTCCACCCGACCCAATTTCTTGTCGATCACGTCAGTGTTGTACACCCAGTGTACACCCAGGGACAGCGCATCGGCTACAAACGCACCGATGACTGCTGCTTTGATTCGATTGTCTGTCATCTGTTCCTCCGCTTCTCGGTTGGCCTTGGTTTAGGCCATACTATAAGCCACGCATCGCTGATTTTCAAATCAGAAGTCCGAAAGTGCCGTCTGTGGCAACCAGGGCTACGGCATATCCGTGCGAGAAACAGGCGTCATAAACGATTCTGTCTCGAAATGCCCAACACCTCCCGGCAGTAGCGGACGCTGCGCCGAATGGCGTCGATCTCCATGTCCAGGGCCCTCTGCATGTTGTCCAACGGCGTTTCCAGCTCGGTTTCGATGTTGATCCGGTCCATGCAAGAGCGATCCCGGAACAGCTCGTAGGCCCGGCGCATGTCGATGTCTCCCTCTCCCACGGCAGTGCCCACCAGCTTGAACCCCCAGCGTTGGAATTCAATGCGGTCATCCCGAAAATGGTTGGTAAACGCACGGGGCGTCAGACGTTCGATGGCGGCCATGGGGTCTTCGGTGACGTGCAGGCCGTTGACCGTATCGATGCAGGCCCCCACCACCGGGCTGTCCACCCGGTCCAGCAGCCAGAGGATCTCTTCGGAAAAGCAGTCGCAATGGTTCTCCACGGCCAGACGGATGCCGTGCTCGGCGGCCATTGGCGCCGCAGTTTTCAGCAGATCCCCAACCGCTTCCAGCTGTCCGATAACCTGGGGGTGAAACCGGCTGGCGGCCAGGGGCCGGGGGCGGCGCAGGTCCATGCTCATTTTGACAATGTCCGCGCCTAAATTGCGGGCGGTTTCGATGGCTGCGGATAAATCGTGCTGGATACCGATGCCGAATCCGCCCCGATCCAATGAAAAATTGTACTCCAGGTAGAGCCCGGCATCCTTGGCCGCCGCTCCCACCTCTCGCAGGTATCTCGGGGTCAGATGTTCAAGGACCCCGTCATCCAGGTGAACCCCCTCCAGGTCCAGATCCACCAGCAGGTCAAAGAGCTGGAAGGTCGAGAGCTGCCTGGGCCAGGGGCAGGTGAAACCCGCCCACGCCTGGCCGATGCCGTGCAGATTCAGGCTGTAGGTGTGGAGGCCAAGCTTCATTTTCTCCTCAATGGTCTTGTTTCAAGGGTGGTAAATCGGATTGCTGACAGCATTCCTACCGCATTACCATGCAGATCGCAACGGTGGTTTAACCTTCAGTAATTCTTATTAGAAAAACCAGACGGAGCAACAATCGCTACTTTATGTCAAAAGAGCCCTTCATTGACAAAGCCGGCCCTTTTGACTATGGTGCCCTGTATATCATAATTCAATAAGGCTTTCATTCTCACACCCCCGTTTTGTATATTGGCACATACGGTGTCTGTCCATCACGTTGCCTTCAATGGGAACGCAATCTGGGACGTAACCGATGACGCCCCATGGCGGATCTGTTTTTCTGGGGCAGGGATTGTCACTTCTTTTCAATCTCACCATTAATACCAGCCTGTTTTGATGAATTGGGCGTTTATTGATCTTACCTACGAAGGAGGAGAAAGACATGAATCAAAAGGAGAAAATCCATCCAGCGATTACGGAATTTAAAGACCAGATGGACAAGGGAAAACTATCCCGTCGGGAATTTATTCGGTACAGTGCACTTCTTGGCCTCAGCGTGACTGCTGCCGGCCAGCTTGCCGGGCTGGTGATGCCGAAAAAGGCGGTCGCCGCTCAACAAAAAATGGGCGGGGTCCTGAAATATGCTATGCAGGTACAGGAAATGGCTGATCCAGCCACATATTCATGGACTCAGAAATCTATCGTTTCCAGGCATATTGTCGAATATCTGGTGATAACCGGGCCGGATAATATCACCAGACCCGGTCTGGCGGAAAGCTGGGAAGCATCTGATGATCTGAAAACCTGGACCTTCCACCTTCGTAAAGGGGTCAAATGGTCAAATGGTGACGACTTTATTGCCGATGATGTTGTATTCAACTTTACCCGTTGGCTTGACCCCAAAACCGGATCTTCCAACATGGGACTGTTTAACGCCATGATCGAAGAGACCGGTGAGAAAGATAAAAAGGGCAACCCTGTCAAACGGATGATCAAAAATGCAGTGGAAAAAGTAGACGATCATACGGTAAGGCTGAATCTGAAATCATCGGTTCTGTCGATTCCTGAAAATCTTTACAATTATCCCACCGGCATTGTCCACCGCAATTTTGAAATAGAGGGCGGGGATCTTACTAAAAACCCGGTAGGTACCGGACCCTACACGCTTTCTGAGTTCAAAGTCGGTGAGGTCGCTGTATTGAAAAAGCGCAAAGAACCCTATTGGGGCGGAGAAGTCTTTCTCGATGAAATTCGTATCATTGACCTGGGTGAAGATGCCGGTGCTTATCTTGCAGCAATCGCTTCAAAACAGGTGGATGTAATCTACAACCTTGATTTGACAACCCTTGAAGCTGCCAAGAATATTCCAGGAATCAAGGTAGTCCAAATTCCATCTACACAAACCGGCGTTATCCGAATGAAGGTAACTGAAAAACCCTTTGACGACATTCGTGTGCGCAAGGCGGTTCAGAAATGCTGCGATGCCCAAAGAAACCTTGACATCGCCCACCAGGGTTTAGGAATTGTTGCAGAACACCATCATGTGGCCAGCATCCATCCCGAGTATTTTAAACTTCCGCCGTTTAAGCAGGACATTGCAGGCGCAAAAAAACTGCTTGCCGAAGCAGGGTATCCCGATGGCATTGAATTAACCTGCAACGTGGGGAATACCGATGGTGTCTGGGAACAGAATTCCGTTGCCGTACTCAAAGAAGATGCCGCTAAAGCCGGGATCAACATTATAATGAATGTAATGCCGATGGCACAATATTGGGATGTCTGGACAAAGGCACCCTTGAGCCTCACCTCCTGGACCCACCGGCCTTTGGCTGTCATGGTACTCGGCCTGGCCTACCGTGCAGGTGTGCCCTGGAATGAGTCCAGCTATAATAATCCTGCCTTTGATGCCGCTCTGGACGAAGCAGAAGCAACATTGAATGTTGAAGCACGTCAGGTCAAGATGGAGAAAGTTGAGAAAATCCTGCAGGGTGATGCTGTCATGGTACAACCCTTCTTCCGGTCTGTTTTTACAGCGGTTTCAGACAACGTGGTTGGCTTTGAGATGGACCCGGTCAGATACTATCGCTTTCACAAGGTCTCTGTGGCTTAATTGAAAACAATCTAATGTCTGGTAAGGGGTAATCCTCCCCTTACCAGACACAAAAGCCAGGTCCTAAGATTAAGTAAGGAGTCAAAATGATCTTGCTGCTTTTAAAGCGGATCGGTTTCATGCTTTTTACCATGGTTGTCGTATCCATTATTCTCTTCCTGCTTCTGGAAACAGGTCTTACCGGTGACCCTGCCACCCGTGTCCTGGGTAATTTTGCCAGTGATGAACAAAAAGAGATGTGGCGGGACCAGCATGGGTATAACCAGCCGACTGTGGTGCGCTATGCAAAATGGCTGGGTAATTTTGCCACGGGCAACCTTGGAACGTCAATACGCTACAAAGGCCCGGTCAAAGAAGTGCTTTTACCGCGGTTATGGAATACGGCAATTCTGGGCTTCTGGACCTTTGCCATCATGATCCCATTGTCATTAATATTAGGTGTCTTGTCAGGAATGAAGGAGGGTTCCATCCTGGATCGAACCATATCCGTTTTTGGCATTTTAACCACATCTGTGCCGGAATTTGCCAGTGCTGTATTTTTCTCTGCCCTTTTTGTTTTTGGATTAAAGTGGTTGCCGGGAACCAGCAGCATGATAGGCGGGTTTGAATTTAAACAACTGATCCTTCCCGCCATGGTACTGGTTGTTTATGATTTTGGCTATGTGGCCCGTATGACCCGGGCCTCCATGGCCGAAGTGATGACATCCCAGTACATAAGATCGGCTGTATTAAAAGGTCTTCCATACAGACGGGTAATTCTCAAGCATGCGCTGCGCAATGCATTGATCGCCCCTTTCACCGTCATCATGCTGCAAATCAACTGGCTGTTGTCTGGTGTTATCGTGGTTGAATTTTTCTTTGCCTATAAAGGTTTTGGGGCACTGCTCCTGGAAGCTTCCTTGAATAATGATATCGCACTTCTGGAAGCCTGTGCGATGGTGGCGGTTGTTGTGGCTGTCAGTTCACAAACCATAGCTGATATCGGCTATACGTTTCTTAACCCGCGCATACGATTCAGTTAAGAGACCAAGGATAAATACAAAATGACCACTCAATCCATAACTGAAATGCCCTCTGTGGGCTATGGCGCAGCGATTTTACGTGCAATAAAATCTTTTGGGCTCCTGCGGGAAAGCTGGGTCGGCATGATCGGCGTTTTTCTGGTTCTGTTCTGGGTGCTCGTCGCTATTTTTGCCCCATTGATAGCACAATTTGACCCCAACGCATCTATTCAACCCTTTGCCAAACCAGGGGTGGTGGCAGCTTCGGGCAGTACATTCTGGCTGGGCACTGACCATATGGGCAGAGATATCCTGTCCCGTATTGTCTGGGGATCACGTACCGTGCTGCTCTATGCACCCCTTGCAACCTTGAGCGCTTACACTGTGGGTATCCTGATGGGGTTGATGGCCGGATACCGCGGGGGCTTGGTGGATGATATCCTATCCCGTATTTCAGATATTATATTATCCTTCCCCGTGCTGGTGCTCTACATCATCGTCATTGCAACCATTGGTGCGTCAGGAATTAACATTGTCATCGCCATCACCTTTGCTTCCTCTCCTGGAATTATGCGTATTGTGCGTGGACTGGTCCTGGATCTGAGAAACCGTGATTATGTGGCTGCCGCCCAGACCCGGGGTGAAACGGACTGGAGAATCATGTTGTTTGAGATATTGCCCAACGCCAGGGGGCCACTTATTGTGGATGCCTGCCTGCGTCTTGGCTACGTGATTATTACCATTGGTGTGCTTGGTTTTTTAGGCCTCGGGCTGCCGCCACCAGATCCTGACTGGGGAGGGATGGTCAATGAAACGCGGCAAATGGCCATGGTTTTTCCCCACATGACCCTGTTTCCATGTATTGCAATATCTTCACTGATCTTAGGTTTTAATTTGCTGGCGGACGGGCTGCGTGAAATCTCATTGCGTGATTAAAAGGTAAAAAATAGTGAATGACAACCAAGAACCTATACTGGTTTGTAAAGATCTCTGCATCTCGTACTATACGCGAGCAGGAGAGATACCTGCCGTCGTCGATTTTTCCTTGACGGTTAAGCCGGGTGAGACCATCGGTATTGTCGGAGAGTCGGGCTGTGGTAAATCGACGGTTGCCATGGCGATCATGCAGTATATGGGTGCCAACGGCGGCATTAAAAGCGGCAGCATCACATTCAAGGGCCGCGATCTGACCCAGTTGTCCGAGGATGAACTGCGCCGGATTCGCGGCTCGGAAATCGCCATGATCTATCAGGAACCGTTTGCCTCCTTGAATCCAAGCCTCAAGATCAGCACACAGCTGATGGAAGTGCCGCTGGCCCATGAAAACATTTCCAAGGGGGACGCACGCAAGAGATCGGTAAACATGCTGACTGATGTCAAGCTGCCCGATCCTGAACGGATCATGGAGTCTTATCCCCATCAGCTATCTGGCGGACAGCAGCAGCGCGTCGTCATTGCCATGGGGCTTTTATCTAATCCATCTCTGTTATTATTAGATGAACCGACGACTGCGTTAGATGTGACAGTGGAAGCCGGGATTGTCAATTTAATTGCAGATATCAGCAAAAAGTTCGGCACGTCCCAGATATATATCTCCCATAATTTAGGCTTGATCTTAGAGACGTGTGACCGGGTATTTGTAATGTATTCCGGTGAGGTTGTAGAAGAAGGAACCATTAATTCGCTTTTTACCTGGCCAAAACACCCCTATACCCACGGCCTTTTTTCCTGTATCCCTTTGCCGACCGCCGATAAAAATGCGGCTCCCCTTAAGCCGATCCGGGGGCAACTGCCCCTGCCTTTTGAACGACCTACCGGCTGCTATTTCGGCCCCCGTTGTGATCATTTCCAACCGGGGTTGTGCGATAAAGCACACTTTAAAATGGAGCATGTTGATGGCAGCGCACCCGACCATCGTGTGCGCTGTTTACGCTATAAAGTTATTGACCATGCAATCGAGTTGCCCGGCGATAAAGCCAAGGAAGTACTCAAGATCGGCAGAGAAGTCCTTGATGTCGATGACATGAAAAAATACTACGAGGTAAAAGATACCTCCTTGATGGCCTTGATTTCAGGTAAACGTTCTCGTTTTGTAAAAGCAAATGAAGAACTGAATTTTACAGCCCATGAAAGTGAAACGGTCGCCATTGTCGGTGAATCCGGCTGTGGTAAATCAACCTTTGCCAAAGTTCTCATGGGGTTAGAGACGGGAACCGATGGAGAGATACGCCATAATGGTAAAGATATTTCAGACATAAAGGTTCGGGATCGTTCCACCAATCAGATCCGCTCATTGCAAATGGTTTTTCAAAATCCCTTTGACACCTTGAACCCGAGTCATTCCATCGGTGGACAGATATCACGGGTTCTCAGACAATTTGGTGTTGAGACCGATAAAAAGAAAATTTTTGATCGGGTCATGAAATTGCTTGATACAGTCAAACTGCCCAGGGATTTTTATTTCAGAAAACCTCGGCAGTTGTCCGGCGGCCAGAAGCAGCGTATCGGTATTGCCCGGGCATTTGCCGGGAACCCGAGTATCGTCATTGCTGATGAGCCGGTTTCTGCTTTGGATGTCTCCGTAGCAGCGGCTGTAACTGAGCTTTTGATGGATATCCAGCGCAAACATAAAACCACCCTGCTCTTTATCAGCCATGATCTGAGTGTTGTGCGTTACCTGGCGGATCGAATTGTCGTCATGTATCTCGGCCATATTCTTGAACGAGGGTCGACGGAAGAGGTCTTTGCCCCTCCCTATCACCCCTATACGGAGGCGTTATTATCAGCGGTACCGATTGCCGATCCTGAAGTGACTAAACGAAAAATCGTTCTGGAAGGAAACCTGCCAAGTGCAATGAATCCACCCAAGGGCTGCCCATTCAGCACCCGCTGCCATCGAAGAATCGGTGATATTTGTGATAATGAGATGCCGCCGGTGCAAATTGTGGTGGATCGACATGCCATCAAATGTCATATACCGCTTGAAGAGTTGAAAAAGGTGGCGCCCGTAATTCATGTTCCGAATGAATCGGAACGGCTGCATAAAGCGCAGGCGGCAGAGAAATTGTAGCCGCTCACCGAGCGGGGATTTAAAGATTGCAGGGCCTTCCCGCCACCGTTCATCCGGGTCCGTTGCCACCCGTTGCGCCATTGTGTGCTATGGCTAATCACGGTTCCGTTTGACGATCTATTCGGGCAAGTCTGCCAACGCCAAACCTCCATTTCCGGTCCATCCAGCGGCCTGCATCGTATCGGGCTCAACGTTGCCCCCAAACGTATCCACATCGCCGATTGAAAAAATAATCCACAACCGACACCGGTGCATTGACAGGGTAACTCAAACGACACCAACAAAATGCAGGTGTCGTCCAACTCACCGGCAAGGGTTTTTCTCAGGCTCACAGCTTCCAACCGTTGGCAGGCCTTTTTGATCGGCAGTAAGCGTTTATCGACGATCAAGGCGTGAATCGCCCAACAATTGGCCTTGACTTTGTGGTTGCCGCTTCATATTAGATTCTGGCTGTATATACCGGGTAAACATCCTTTCATCAATTCTAACTGGTTAACCATCAGATGGCCGGAAAGCCAGATTGCAATGCGTGACCAACTTCAGTCCGTGATATGCGGAGATATTCTCAAGGCCGACCTGAATGACCACACAATTACCCGGGAAACGATACCCGATTCACTGGTCGGCCGTTTCCTGGGCGGCCGCGGATTCAATGTGGGTTACCTGTTCGAGCATTTGCCGAGGGGCACCGACCCCATGGGGCCGGACAACATCCTTGTTATTTCATGCGGCCTGCTCACCGGTTCCCGGGCACCCACGGCCTCCCGGCTCCACCTCAATGCCCTGTCGCCCCTCACCGGGTTGATCGGAAGTTCCAATGTGGGCGGCTATGCCGGTGCCTGGCTGCGATCCACCGGTATCCTGAGCCTGGTGATCCGGGGACGGTCATCAACGCCGGTCTATCTCTACATTTCCGAACGCAACGTTGAAATCAGGGAGGCCTCACCCTATTGGGGGCTGGACGCCATAGACACTCAGGACCGTATCGCCGGGGACCTGGCCCAGGGGAATCTTAAAATCCTATCCATCGGCACTGCAGGTGAGTCCGGGGTGCGCTTTGCCTGTATCGTCGCCGGAAAAGACCATGCGGCCGGTCGGACCGGTCTGGGTGCGGTCATGGGCGCCAAACGACTCAAGGCAGTGGTCATCGATAAAGGCAGGTGCAAGCCCTTCGACGATCGGCGGCAGCTTATCGGCAGTGCGGTCAAGCAGTATGTCAGCCAGATCAAGGCCTCACCGGATTTTGACACCTTCTCCCGGTATGGCGGGGCCGGCTACATCAAGTGGGCCGATGACCTGGGCGTCATGGGCACCCGCAATTACCGGCAGAATCGCTTTGAGATGGTGGACCAGGTGGATGGCTGCAAGCTCATCGAGGACAAGGTGCGCTCCAGTGGCTGCTATCGCTGCCCCGTACAGTGCAAAGCCGACCTAAAATTTAAAGAAGGTCCGTTGAAAGGGCAGGTGGCCACCCGTCCGGAGTTCGAGCCCATGATCAACCTGGGATCAAAGTGCGGTCTGGGGGATCTGCAGGCCGTCGTCCGTCTGGACAACCTGTGTACGCGCCTGGGAATGGATTCTACTTCGGCGGCAACGGCTATCGCTTTTGCCATGGACCTGTTCGACCGTGGTATCCTCACCGGCGCGGATACGGATGGCATGGCGTTGGCCTGGGGTGATGCCGCGGCCATGGAGGCCCTTATCCGCCAGATGGCGGCCCGTAAGGGATTGGGCGGAATCCTGGCCCAGGGCGTCAAACGGGCTGCAGTGATCATCGGTAAAGATTCTTGGAAATATGCCGCCCACGTCAAAGGACTTGAGTTGACCGCTTACCATCCTGCGGCCATGTTGGGCAGTGCACTGGGCTATGCCGTATCCAGTCGAGGTGGCGATTACAACAATATATACGCCTCCCTTGAGCACCGCTGGCCGGCGGAAAAGGGTGCCGATGTATTCGGGTCTGCCGATTCCGTGAACAGGCGAAAACCAGCCGGCAAGGGCCGGCTGGTGCGCCGTGCCGTGCTGGTGAACATCATTGTGGACAGTCTGGGGTTGTGCAAGGTGCCTACCCTGTCATTGCTGGGCGCCTTCGACCTGGAAAATGAAGCGGTACTCGCCTCGGCCATCACCGGATTGCCCTTGTATGCCGATGACCTCTTTCACATCGGGGATCGGATTGCGGCCCTGGAGCGTCTGTTCAATCTCAAGCATGCCCCGGATATGGATGAAGACCGCCTCCCCGAGATGTTTTTTCTAAATGGAGACACGGTGCTGACTCAGACGGTCATGACCCAGATGCTTCTCGAATTCTACGCGGCCATGGGCTGGGACGAAAAGGGATGCCCTTTGAAGGAAACACTGGCAGCCCTGGGCATCGAACCCGGTGATCCCGCATCCTCAACCTTTTAAACGGCACCATCTCTGCGGCCAACCGAAAAGGAAAATCAACCATGAACCTGGAACCCAATGCCTTCTCACCCACGCTGACCTTTCTATCGGAAACGGACAGGCAAAAAATCTACCACGCGGCCCTTGAAGTGCTGCAACACACCGGCATGAGCCTGCAGCACGACGGCGCCGTGAAATTGCTCAAGGATGCCGGATGCCGCCAGGATTCAGACGGGATGATCACCATTCCCACCGCGCTGGTGGAAAAAGCGGTGGACAGTACACCGGCCAACATTCCCATGTTCAACCGGGAGGGCGAGCATGTGATGGATCTGGGGGGACGGCGAGCCTATTTCGGTACCGGCTCCGATCTCATGTACCACGTGGACGGCAAGACCCTGGCACGGACGCTTACCCGCCTGGAACACATCGCCCGGGCGGCCCGGGTTTGCGACGCCCTGACCAATATCGATTTCATCATGTCTTTTGCCCACCCCCACGACATCGATGCCAAACGGTCCTACGTGGAAAGCTTTGCCGCCATGGCGGCAAACTCCATTAAACCCATCGTCAATACGGCGGACAGCCGTGACGACCTGTCGGCCATGTGGGAGATATCTAAAATTCTCAGGGGCGGCGAACGCCGGCTGCGTGAAAAGCCCTACTGGGTCCAATATGCTGAGCCCATCAGCCCGCTAAAGCATCCTTTCAAGAGTATTGACAAGCTGATCTTCTGTGCGGAAACAGGCATGCCGGTGATTTACTCCCCGGCTCCCATCGCTGGCTCCACCGCGCCCATGACCGTCGCCGGCCACGTGGTTCAGGGCCTGGCCGAATGTTTTTTCGGTCTGGTCGTCCACCAGCTCACCGCACCGGGCGCGCCCTTTCTCATGGGGATGGGTGCCGCCGTGCTGGACATGGCCACCAGCCAGTGCTCCTACAACGCACCCGAATATCTCATGGCCTATATGGGCATGGTGGAGATGAGCCATTACTTCGATATCCCCAACTGGGGCTATGCCGGCACCAGCGATGCCCAGATACCCGATGGTCAGG
>RCNC010001904.1_pt1 | contig 14006 bp, 8 predicted proteins | sample 2041301 | NCBI WGS metagenome assembly RCNC01 (sample SAMN09708231, study PRJNA481090) | Marine sediment metagenome, whole genome shotgun sequencing project. | biome: marine sediment; feature: ocean; material: sediment; isolation source: Sewage treatment plant 13A marine sediment (STP13A) ... | reverse complement strand
ATTCGACGATATTCTCGGCCTGTTGATGCTGGCCACTGTCACCGGCATCGTGGTTTCCGGCGGCATCGAGATCGGCCACATCGTAAAGGTCGTGCTGCTGGCAGGCGCATTTCTCGGCGGGGCTTTTTACCTGGGTCCTTATATCCTGCACCAGGGCTATATCGAGGGGGACCGCAGTTCCCCTGAGGTGGTGCTCAAGGCCAACCCGCGGTATTGGGGTGAGCACGGGCCCAAGGTAGAGACCATCACCATTTACACGGAATTGCCTATTGACCAGGCGCGCGATAAAGCGCTGTTTAGCGAAGGTGAAATCGATATCACTCCGGTACCCTTTGCGGATGAGGTAGAAGTGGTCTTATCACCCCATGCCAAGCTCGCCGTCTCTCCCTCGATGAACAACTATGCCATGCACTTCAATCTGCTTAATGGCAGCGAGGCGCTTGCTGACCCGCGTATCCGCTACGTGATCAATCATGCCATCGACCAGGAGTACCTGTTGAACTTGTCCATGCTGGGTCAGGGTGTGTTGTCGCCTACCATGGTGTCGCCCAATTTCCCCCAGGTGGCATTAGCGCTGGATTCACTGCAGGACTATTTCGACCAAAGCACAGCGACCCAGGATGATACGGTGGCAAGCCTGCGCCAGCAGGTAAAGGACTACCAGGCAGAGCAGGGACTGGATCCCGAGGCGCCACTGCAACTCACCCTGGTGGTCCAGGAAAGCTTTATGTTCCTGGTCAGGGATATTCAGTACTTCCTGCAGCAGGTGAATATAGACCTGCAAGCCGAGGTGCTGGCAGGCGAGAAACAGGTCTTCCGCCAGTTATTCGGAGCCGTGGAGGACAACAACGAACAACCCTGGGATTTGTTGCTGTGGGGCAACTACGATTGGTATAGGCACCCCTGGTCGGCTTTCCTTGTGTATATCACGGGTACATCATGGTCTACCCTGCCACCAGACCAGAAGCTGGCGGATTACACCGACAAGCTGTTGCGCACCAATCTTGACTCCAGTGACTATGTGTCGTTCCTGGCCGACATTATCCGTTACGTTTACGAAAAAAATTACATGGTATTTTTGCCCACCCCCGATAACGTCTACGCGGTAAACAAGGAAGTGGTATTCAATCCCGGCCATTCCGCATTTATCTACCTGCGTGATTTGCAGGTAACAGACCAGCACTGGTCACTGCGGGGCGACCGGGCCTACGCGGCCGAGCGACTGCGCCCGCTGCGGGTTAATCGCCAGAGCCTTGGAGAGGCGTCCTTATGAGTTCTGCTGACGACAAGCATGAAAGTGCAGGAGAGGGCCAGGGGGTTGCCCTGCGTCGCGAACGAGCCCTGTCGCGGGGTATCATTGGTCTGCTGGTTATCGCCTCTATCCTGCTGATCGGCCAGAGCCTGTACAACTTATCGAACCTGCAACGCGTCGAAAAATCCATTACCACAATGCATCGAGCGGCCTCCAGCCTGGAGGAGTTGTCACGCGAGGTCGCTACCCCCATTGCGGATATTCGCATGCTGTCCATGGAGGCGGTACTGGCGCCGAACAAGGCCCTGGCCGAGCAAATCCGACAGCGTCTCGACGAGCGCATCGAGGGCATGGAATCCGATCTGCAGGATTGGCACAAGCGGGTTGCATCGGGATCTATCGACGCGTCCAATGCACAACGGTTCTTCGCTATCGAGTCCGCCTGGCACAACTATTACGAGGCCTTGTCAAAAACGCGCATTTACCTGGAGGAGGGCGTGCGGGTTGCCGCTTTCATCAGTGTTACGCAGCAGGAAAAAACACAGTACCAGGAACTGCAGCGGGTACTCGAAGAGTTCAGCTTTACCCAGATTGCGCGCAGTCAGCGGGTTTATGATGAGGCGCAGGAGAATTCCACGGTTGCCTACTATACATTGGTAGCTACCGCGGTCATCCAGATCCTGATTCTGATCGCCATTCTCTTTTTCGTCTATCGTATGTTTCGCAGTTATATGCGCGCCTCGCAGGCCCACGAGCTGGAACTGGGACAGGCCATGCTGGCGGCCGAGTCAGCTACCCGCGCCAAGTCAGATTTTTTGGCCAATATGTCCCACGAAATTCGCACGCCGATGAATGCCATTATCGGCATGAGCCACCTGGCACTGCAGACCGAACTGGACCATAAACAGCGCAATTATATCGACAAGGTATACCGTTCAGCTGAGTCCCTGCTGGGTATTATCAATGACATCCTGGACTTCTCCAAGATAGAAGCCGGCAAGCTGGATATAGAGTCCATCGATTTTCGCCTTGAAGATGTATTGGACAACCTGGCTAACCTGGTGGGGCTCAAGGCCGAGGAAAAATCCGTCGAATTGCTATTCGACCTGCCGGCGGATTTACCCACGGCGCTGGTCGGTGACCCGCTGCGCCTGGGACAAATCCTGGTCAACCTGGGCAATAACGCTGTCAAGTTCACCGAAGAGGGTGAAATCATTGTTGGCATTGCGGTGACTGAGCAGACACCCGAGCAAGTAAACCTGCATTTTTCAGTGCGCGATACCGGTATCGGCATGACACCAGCGCAGCAGGGAAAATTGTTTAAGTCGTTCTCCCAGGCGGATGAATCAACCACGCGACAGTTTGGTGGCACCGGCCTGGGACTGGCGATCAGTAAAAACCTCACCACCATGATGGGTGGTGATATCTGGGTGGAGAGTGAACCCGGTGTGGGTAGCGTATTCCACTTTACCCTGCCGCTGGCCAGGCAGACTGGCGAAACCGCCCCCCGCAATCTTGCCGCTGTATCGGAGTTGCATGCTGTGCGTGTGCTGGTTGTCGATGACAACAGTACCGCGCGCGAAATTTTGGTGACGCTGCTGGACAGCTTCGGCCTGCGCGTCGAGCAGAGCAGTAGCGGCAAGAGCGCCCTGGCCATGTTGGCTGAAGCTGATTCGCATGACCCCTACCAACTGGTTTTGATGGACTGGCATATGCCGGGTATGGATGGTGTTGATACCACTCGGGCAATTCAGGCTGACAGCGAGGCCAGTAGTGTACCAACAGTGATTATGGTCACCGCCTACGGCCGCGAGGAAGCGGGCCTGGCTGCCGAGGGCCTCGATATAGGCGGGGTGCTGACCAAGCCCGTCACGCCGTCTACCCTGCTGGATACGATCCTGTTGTCGATGGGGCATGTCGTTAGCGGGGAGAGTCGCAGCGAGAATGTCGAAGAGGAAATGGCCGCTGATATCCGTCACCTGGGCGGCGCCAGGGTGCTGTTGGTGGAAGATAATGAGATAAACCAGGAGTTGGCCGTTGAATTACTGACCACTAATGGCATCAGTGTGGCGGTCGCCAATAATGGCCAGGAAGCACTCGATATCCTGGCTGGGGAAACATTTGATGGCGTACTGATGGATTGCCAGATGCCGGTGATGGACGGCTATACCGCGACGCGTAAATTACGCCTGGATCCGCGCTTCAAGGATCTACCCATCCTGGCAATGACGGCCAATGCTATGGCCGGCGAACGGGAGAAGGTGCTGGAAGCGGGTATGAACGACCACATCGCCAAACCGATTAACCTGCAAGCCATGTTTCGCAGTATGGCAACCTGGATCAAACCGTCCAATCCGCATACTGCGGTTGTAAAGAAAGCCAGTTCCGATACGGCGATCCCGATATTGGACGGTATTGATACGGACAATGGCCTCGCTAGAACCCAGGGCAACCACGAGCTGTATCTCAAATTATTGCGCCGCTTCAAGGTGAGCCAGCAAAACTTCATTGCCGAGTTTGATGCGGCGGTGGCGAGCGCGGACTGGGAGCTTGCCATGCGCATGGCGCATACCCTCAAAGGCGTGGCCGGCAGTATTGGCGCCGATCCACTGCAGCAGGCCTGTCACGTACTTGAAGCGCAGGCTAAAGAGCAGCAGGTAGAACGTGCAGCCCGCGACCTGGCGGCGGCAGAGATGTCGCGAGTGTTGGACGCGCTGGTCGCAGTAAGTGAGGTGGAGGCGGGCCCAGCGCAGACCGAAGCAGGCGGGGCGGATGTCAGCGTGATACTGTCGGAACTAATACAGCAACTGGAAAATTTTGATACCAGCGCACTGGATACGGTGGAGCGACACCGCCAACTACTCTCCACTGGCCCTGCGGCCGACCTGTTCAAGTCGCTGGAAACGGCACTGGGCGAATTCGATATGCTGGAAGCCAAGGGTATCGCCGAGAAGATGCTGGACCCGGACTCGCCGCGTTGAGGCTGTGATGAAGGTGCTTGTCTGAAACTTTAGCTCTCACTCGCCCCCGGGTTCAGAGTGCTGTCACCACGCAACCGTTGCGCCATGAGATCAATAAAAGCCCTCACCTTGGCCGAAGCATGGCGGCCCTCGCGATGCAGAATATGTACGGGATGCTCCGGCGGCTCGTATTGCGGTATCAACACCCGCAGTCGGCCGTCCTCGACCTCCGCCGCCACCTGGTAAGACAACAGCCGGGCGATACCGAAACCTGCCAGCACGGCACTGATGACGGCGTCGTTTGATGCCACGGTTAATCTTGCGTCTATTTTCAACGGGTGCTCGCCCGCAGCATCGGCAAAGCGCCAGCTGCTGCCGAAGCCGCCGGCGGTGGAAGCGATCAGGGTGTGCTGGCGCAAATCTTGTGGCACCTGGGGTGATTCGTGCCGCGCCAGGTAGGCCGGTGCCGCCACCAGCACATGCCGTACCGTGCCCACCCGCAGGGCGCGCATGGATGAATCGGGGAGCTCCCCGATGCGTACGCCAACATCCATTCCCTCTTCCAGCAGGTTGACCGAACGGTCGAGAAACACCGCCTCCACTTCCATGGCCGGGTAGCGCTCCAGGTAATCGACGATACCCGGCATCACGAACAGCCGGCCGAACATCACCGGCGCGGTGACTGCCAGGTGGCCACGGGGCTCGGCATTGATGCCCGCGGCAGTCTCATCGGCGGCCTCCAGGCCTGCCAGGATCTGCCGCGCATCCTCGAGATAGCGGCGGCCCGCTTCTGTGGCGCGCACGTAGCGGGTAGTGCGATCCAGCAATTTGACGCCCAGGGTGTCCTCCAGCGAGGCCACCGCGCGGGTCACTGCCGGGGGCGACAGCTGCAGGCGTCGGGCAGCGGCGGCGAAGCCTTCCTCCTCCGCCACCGCGACATACACCTGGAGCTGGTGAAAGCGATCCATCTATAATTCCACTAAACGTAATAATGAATTCACATAATAGACTATTCTTCTTTTCAAGGGAATTTGACAAAGTAGCCACATCGCAACCGGAAGGGCGCAGCCGCCCCAGCCGCCCAAGCCAGACCAGGAGCACAGAACATGGCTCACAAATTCGCCGAGATCGCTTTCACCCCCGTTGTTCGGGCTATCCAGCAGCAGGAAGGCAGCCGCGCCGGTTATGCCCGTATGGACGGGGGCGAGGACTATAACCATCGGCTGAGCGCCCGTGAGGCGCTCTTTATCGCCGCCCGGGACAGCTTTTACATGGCGAGTGTGGGCGAGACCGGCTGGCCGTACGTGCAGCACCGGGGTGGTCCCGCGGGATTCATGAAGGTGTTGGACGAGCACACCATCGGTTTCGCCGACTATTCCGGCAACCGCCAGTACGTCAGCACCGGTAACTTCAGCAGCGATAATCGCGTGGCGCTGTTTTTTATGGACTACCCCAATCGCACCCGCCTGAAAATGCTGGGCCGGGTGCGCACCGTTGGGCTGGATGAGCCTGAACTGCTGGCCCGATTGGAAGACGATGACTATCCAGCACAGGTGGAGCGCGGCTTCATCATCGATGTGGAAGGCTTCGACTGGAATTGCCCGCAACATATCACCCCGCGTTTTACCGAGGTGGAAATCGAGGAGCAGCTGGCGTCACTGCAGGCTGAAAACCAACGCCTGAAAGCCCAGCTCGCAGGCTCCGCCAATATGCCGCCTGCCACTGCCGACCCTGCGCCGCAAGCCACAGCGGATACGCTGGGCGATGGCCCGCTGCAGCTGGTGGTTAGCGGTGTACGCCAGCTCGCGCCGCGGGTACGGGCGTTTGAGTTGCGCGACCCCAGCGGTGGCGAACTCCCGGCGGTGGAGCCCGGTTCTCATTTACGGGTGCCTGTGCGCTTGCCGTCGGGGGAGGTGGTAGACCGCCACTACTCAGTCGCCTCCAACCCGTTGCGTCGCGATGTCTATGAGATCGCCGTGCTGCGCGAGGAAGCCGGTAGTGGTGGTTCCCGCGCGGTGCATGATACCTACCAGATCGGTACCCGCTTGCGCATAGACATGCCCGGCAATCATTTCGGACTGCATGGCGACGAGCGTCCTGCATTGCTGATTGCAGGCGGTATCGGCATTACCCCGATCAAGTCCATGGCCCAGGCCCTGGAGGCTCGCGGCGCTGACTTTCAGTTGCATTATGCCGGGCGCAGCCGCGGGGACATGGCTTTTCGCGATCGCCTTGAGCGCCAGTTGGGTGACCGCCTGAGCATCTACAGCAGCGCAGACGATGAGCGACTGGATATTGCGGCAGCCCTGGCGGGCGCCCCGGATGACACAGTGATCTACGTCTGTGGCCCCAAGCGCCTGGTCAGTGCCGTCACAGATACCGCCAAAGCACTTGGCATTCCCCGCCAGCGGGTGCGACTGGAGTTGTTCGAGTGAGGATTGTCACGCGAACCGAACCTGGATTTTTTAGCATCAATATTGCAATGAGCACGCAATGAGCATCAATACTGCAACCTGCGGGCCAAACGATCACCCCGGGCTCAGTGAACTGGGCCTATAAACCACCCTAAGCAGCTGTATAACACAGCAGGAGATAGAACCATGAACAACATCAAACTTTACCGCCACGCACTGTCCGGCCACTCCCATCGCGCGCAGCTGTTGCTGTCACTGTTGGGCCTCGATGCCGAACTGGTCGATGTGGACCTGGCCGCAGGCGAACACAAGCAGGCGGCATTCCTGGCAAAGAACCGCTTCGGCCAGTTGCCGGTGCTGGAAGACGGCGACAACGTGATTGCAGATTCCAACGCCATCCTGGTGTACCTGGCCGAGCGCTATGATGCCAGTAATACCTGGATGCCGATTGATCCTGTGGCAGCGGCGCAAGTGCAGCGTTTCCTGTCTACAGCAGCGGGCCAGGTCGCCTATGGGCCGGCCGCAGCGCGCTTGGTGAACGTATTCGGCGCCGCCCTGGATCACAAGCGGGCCATTGAAGTGGCGCATAATCTACTGGGCGTGCTGGAGTCTCACCTGGACGGGCGCGAGTGGCTGGTAGGAGACAACCCGACCATCGCCGATGTGGCTAACTATGCCTACATCGCGCATGCACCGGAAGGCGACGTATCGCTGCAGAACTACCCGAATGTGCAGGCCTGGTTGGATCGTATCGCGGCGTTGCCCGGCTTCGTGCCGATGCAGGCAACTGCAGTGGGGCTCGCTGCCTGACTGCTCGCCTCAATAATCTAAAAACGCCTGGCAAGTACAGGCTGCCCCAGTAACACACGTTAATGTCAGCTCTAAGTTGATAAGGGGCGCCTTGTAGAACACTTGTCAGGGCTTAAGGCGGCTACATTGCCTCCGCATCGACGGCTGCCTGCACAGATTTATAGAAAGCCTCGCGTTGAGCTCCTACTGTGTCGGGATCCTTGGCCTTGGGCCAATTGCTGTTTGAGGCAATGACCAACTTTCTTTTTGGGTCAATGAAAATGCCTTGGCCAAATATACCTTGAGCCGAAAAACTTCCGTCATCATAGGTCCACCACTGATAGCCATAGCCTTTTCCGGGAACTCCAATATCGGCTTGCTCGGTTGTCGCTTGCGCAATCCAGTCTTCGGGCAGCACCGCTTCTCCGTCAACGATTGCCCCGCTCAGCATGAACAGACCGAAACGGGCAAAATCGCGGGTTGACGCCTGAATGCAACAACCGCTGATTTCATGACCTGTAGAACCGAGTAACCAGCTCGCATCCTGTTCCATACCAAAAGGCGCCCAAACTTTTTCCGAAAGATAATTTGATAGCTTCTTCTGGGTTGCCGAACTGACCAATACGCCGATCAGGTTAGTTTCACCCGTCTTGTATACCCATTTACTGCCTGCAGGCGCCTCGCGCGTGAGCATGCGCATATAGCTGACGGTTACGTCAACGCCAGGTTCCGCTGTATGTTCATTAAAGCGTGCGACATCGCTATTCTCGTCTTCATAATCTTCATTCCACTTAATGCCCGATGTCATTGTCAGCAGTTGCTTGATCGAGACATCATCATAGGCTGATCCTTTCAAATCGGGGATATAGTAGGAAACTTTATCGTCTATGCTCTTGATAAAACCGTCCTTGATCGCAGCACCGACCAGGGTCGACGTAAACGATTTGGCAACCGAAAAGCTGGTCCATCGTCCGTCGGACCCAAAATCAAGTCCGTACTTCTCCAGCCTGATTTTGCCGTTCTGGATAATGAGCAGTCCTGCTGTGCGCTGCTCACTCATATACGCGTCAACATTGGTGGCGATGGCGATTGGCTCACCCTTTGGCAGCGGGAAAACAGTGGTTCCGGACTTGATGACATTGGCCTTGGACAAAATCGGTATCCGGTCGAGCGCGCGAAAGGAGGCATCGCGCTGTGGTGTCGTCCAAAACAGTACGTTGCGATCCATAGGCAGGTTGGCAAGAAGATTGCGCGTGTCCTTATCCGCACTGAAATAGACTAATCCCAATCCCACTGCAATCACTACTAAAATACTAACCATCCATTTCCGCATATCCACTCCCAGGAATTAACTTATTTACCCGCATCACAGCGCGGATGAAAGGCGCCTTCGCAGTACATCAAATAAAATCACCAAAGGCCAATGAATTGTAAGGTTCATTACACGTGTACCCCCCATGACACTAAGGCTCCAGTGCAATATCATCAAATAAAAATGACCAGTTCGCCGGATCATCAGCGGCATTGCCCATGGATCCATTGCCAAAGATAAGTGTTAATGCGGTTACCTGGCTGCCTGTCTCCCAGGTAAAGTCGAAACTAAGTTCTTGCCAAGCACCCATGCCGTTGTGTATCGCTGTTCTCTCAACGTTCAAACCTTCCAGTTTCAATAGCACCGGGACCGGGCGTGCTGACCAAACCTTCATGGTAAAAACGCTGCTGCCAGTAAAATCCACGGCGCCATCCAAATTCAATGTACTGCCACCCCAGGTCCGGCCGAAAAATTTTTGCATAGAGCCAACATTGGCAGAGGCATTAATAGCATCAGCCTGCGGGTTGGAAACGACCGTAGCAACGCCGCCATCGAAATCGGTAAATGACAAATGATCTCTGCGCTCAAAATCAATGGGTAGGGTTGCCACTGCAGTGATGACTTTCGGTTTTTTTACCCGGTATTTTTCAGGGATAGTTTCTGGTAAAACATCTACCAGTGTATCTTTATCGTTATAGCTTAATCCAAAGCCATAGGGGAACAGGGGTTGGTAGTTGGGGTCACCACGATTTAACTCAGTTTGCGAAACGTCCATGGGCCATGAAAAAGAAAGTCTACCAATAAAGTCGTGTTCGACTTCACCCTTTGCTGACTTAAAGATAACTTCAGCAATCCCATCGCCTTCTGAGCCGGGCAGCCAGGCGGCGACAAAGGCGTCTGAGGCGTTAATCTCGGGGTTTACCCACAGCGGTCGGCCTGAGATAAAAACAGACACCACGGGAATTCCCTGGCCCTTTAATTTTTTCAGCAGGTCTAGATCACTTTTGTCTCCCGCTTGATATTCCAGGGTTTTAATATCACCCAGGCCCTCGGCATAAGGTTTCTCACCAAACACCACGATAGCAACATCGGGTTTGGTCGGGTAGCTGCCATCGACACTCAAAAATGCGGATCCGCCAGCGCCACTAACACGCTTTTTAATGCCATCAAAAATCGAGCTGGCGCCAGGAAAATCTTTATTGGTATTGCCTACGCCTTGCCACGATAGAGTCCAGCCCCCTGACTGTTTGCCAATATTGTCTGCTGCATTTCCTGCAACCATAACGTTGAGTTTGGGGTCCAAGGGCAGCAGATTATTTTTGTTTTTAAGCAAAACGAGGGATTCGCGTACAGCCTGTCGCGCGATGTCGCGATGTGGCTGGGCACCGATAAGCTCGTTTCTTCCCGCCAAAGGACGCTCAGCAGGCGCAGTTTCAAAAATTCCTGCCCTGAATTTGACTCTTAAAATCCTGCGGACTGCATCATCAATTCTATCCTTTGCTATCACTCCCGAACGGGCTTGTTCGAGAGTGTTGGCGTACAGTTCTTTCCAGTCTGGTCCGGCCGCCATCAACAAGTCCACGCCAGCGTTAATTGCATGGGGGCAGCTAGCGGTAGTACAGCCCTGCACGAAGCTATGGCCATTCCAGTCACTGATTACCAGGCCTTCAAAACCCATGCGCTGCTTTAGCACCTGGGTCAGTAAATACTGATTGCCATGTACCGCTTTGCCATGCCAACTATTAAATGAAACCATCACGCTTTGAACGCCGGCTTCGATAGCCGTGATATAGCCCTGGCCATGGATATCAAATAATTCTTGCTCACTGTCCAGGTTATCACCGCGATCAATGCCGCGCTCTGTGCCACCGTCACCAATAAAATGTTTGGCTGTGGCCACGACATGCGCTGAATCCAATAGTTCAGGGGTATTACTTTCGCCCTGCAGGCCGGCTACAAACATCCCTGCATAAATGGTTACAAGTTCGGAGTCCTCAGAAAAGCCTTCGTAGGCTCTACCCCAGAGATCATTGCGCACGGTAGCGACGGTGGGAGAAAATGCCCAGTCAATGCCCGTGGCTGCTACCTCAACGGCGGTCGCCTTGGCTATTTGCCTGACTAGTTCCGGGTTGTTAGTCGCGCCCAAACCAATATTGTGGGGGAAAAGGGTGGCACCTACGACATTATTATTGCCGTGCACAGCGTCAGTACCCCAGATAATAGGAATCCCGGTATTGCCATCTGAATCGTCCATTGATGCCTGGTAATAGCTATCAACGACGGCCACCCAGTCGGCAGCGCTTGCGTATTTGTCCCCATTGGGAAAAGTGCCGCCACCATTCAGAATAGAACCTACATGAAATGCTTTAACATCCTCGGGCGTGACATGGCGAAGTTCCGGTTGCAGCATTTGCCCGACTTTCTCTTCCAGGCTCATGTTTTCTAATAACAGCGTGATTTTGTTTTCTGTGACTTCGTCGAGTGCTATTGGGCTTTGCAATTGTGGCCAAATATCAAGATTATTAGCGTCGAATTTACTAGTTTTATCGGCCACATTGTTGCAGCCAGAGGCCATTAATAAAAAGATTACGCTGTAAAATTGAACAGTGCGTTTATTCATCCTTTAAATTCTTAACACCCGAGACATGATCATCCTATTGGTGTGCATGATATCTGATAAAAGGTGATAAAAGGGCTCGGACCCCATATTTCGCATATTTCCTGCACATGTAGTGCGTAACAAAGCACCAGTTGGCTTCGCCTCGTGATTTCAGCTGAAAATTGCATAGACAGCACGCGCGTATGGATGCAACTATTGGGCGTCCGGTACAGGGTTTCACCATGCGATTGAGCCACGGTAGCCGGGAATAGTGAAAGGGGACGCTAAAATGGCAAGATTGGTTATACCGTTTGACCCGGAACTATCCTGGAAGTCCTGGTCCGCGATCACCCTCTTTGGCTTTGGCTTGCTGGGGCTCATGGTGGGAGTCGGCGTCTCCGAGAGACCGGGTCTGGCCGAGGCGGACCTGCTCACCAAGGCCTATTACACGCTGGGCCTGTTTGTCTTTGGCGGACTTGATCTGGGCACCCCGACTGGTGGTCCTCTGTATGGGCGCATTCTGCTATGGGTGGCCTATTTTGGTGCGCCGATCTGGACTGCTTCGGCAATCTTCGAAACCATACTGCATGCTTTGCGCCCCCCGGTCTGGCGCGTCAGAAGTATCAAGAACAAAATTGTCATATTGGGCGGTGGCGAACTCACACGCGGATTCCTCAATAGAATTAAGGCCAGTGGCAATGCGCGCAAGGTAATTGTAATAGTCAATAAGTCGCAGAATGTGGATCTTGACGAATTGCGTTCATATCATCGGGTCAGGGTTATTGTGATGTCAGGGGCTCCATTGAGACACCTGAGGCGCTACCCATTGCACAAGGCCCACAAATTTCTGCTGTTAAGTGATAGAGACGAGATCAATTTCGAATTGGCGAGTCTGATACTCGATCATGATCCGCAGTTGGCGTCCAAGGTCGTGTATCACGTGTCTGATCTGCGATTTCTTCGCGTAATGCAGGACACCAGGGTCGTGCAGCAATGTACCAGCTTTAATCAATACGAATTGGCTGCGACCCAGTTGGCCAGGGGGCAGTTGATGCAGAGGTTCGATGCCACAGCCCACAGGGATACGGTGGTGTTGGTCGGCTTTGGGCGATTTGGCCAGAGCATCCTGGAACAGCTTGAAAGGCATGCGTCTGGCGCATTCAGCCGCGTGGCGATCATTGATCAATTTGCCGAGAAGCGTGCCCTGATCGCCGATGAACAGGTAGAGACCGAACGAACATACAGCCGTCACACTTATCAGGGAGACGTCAACGATCCGGAGATCTGGCACCGACTATTCAGGGAGCTCGTTATTGGCGAAGAGGAGCCTGTATTTGTTCTCACTACCGGCGATGACCAGACCAATCTGCGCAGCGCGATCTGGCTGCGCAAGCGATTCCACAACGCGTTGATTATTTCGAGAACACTGGCTCCCTCCTACTTTGCCACGGGGGTATGTGATGAACACGACATCGTCAGTGTGAATACGGCGCAATTGGTGGAGGCATCCATTCCCCACGCATGGTATCGGTAGAAGAGTGCACAGGGCGGCCGCACGATGCCCGTGCCTGCACCCAGACTGTGATCCTGGAGTATAGCAAAGTCAAAGGTTGACCCCGCGATGCTGGGGTCGGCGACATTGTTCTGTGGGTTGTTGATGACCTGGCCCAGATGGTAAGCCACATTCTTGCCTCCTTCCAGGTCGGTCACGATCAGCGGCGCATCATAACCATCGGCTACGGCTAGCGAGCTGACGAACGCCGGCAGGGCGTAGTATTGAGTGTAACTGTTGCCCATAAACAACAGATTGACGTCCGCACCCGCAGCTTCATCCACTGGCACAACGCTCACGCAAAGGGCAACCATTACGCTGACGCTGTAATTTGATAGCCATCTTATTTGATTTGTCATCTAGTCCCCCTTTTACAATATTGATGTTGATAGTCGAAACGGACTCAGTTAGCTTTTCTGAGTCTCATTTCGCAATGAAGTTGGATTCTTTGTTCATTGTAGTGTCTCCTGGGGTATTACGAATTGAACCCTATCATGCTCGGTGGCCAGACAGGCGGTTTCGATGGGTGCCTTAGGCTCGTCGTAAAAACGTTTTACCATGTTCATAACGCAGTCGCTGTTACTACTCATATTATGAACCGCATTCGGTACTGCGGCATATTGACCAGCACTCAGCAAGGGTAGCGCCGCTACCGAAAAGTCGGTGGGGCAGCCCGCATCGATCTCGGCGGCGATCAGCAGTGTGGGGATATCACATCCGCATCACTGGTAAACCCCGTATCCGACAGGCCCAGGTGGCCACAATCCAGCAGTGGTTGCGCTAGACCGCCACCGCGCTGGTCGAAGAAAATCCAGTCGCGATTGCTGCCAATCACCTGTTGCCAGCGGGTATCTGCCAGTTTTTCATTGAGTTCGTCCATTATGCCGCCGCTGGGACCGCCATGCAGGTAGATCACCGGATCCGGCAATACGTTTTCTGCAGATGCCTTTACGCGAACAACGGGTAGCGCGACGTGGCGGCCGTTGCTGCTCCCCCGGGTCTCCGGTACCTGCAGTACGCCGCAGTCGACACTGAAACTCGCGGTCCCGAGGTCAACCGGGCAGGGTCCCGGTGTATACGTTGAGGCTGCAGCCGGGTACGCCCAGGCTGTGAGCAGACTGACTGCTA
>RCNC010001903.1_pt1 | contig 14008 bp, 10 predicted proteins | sample 2041301 | NCBI WGS metagenome assembly RCNC01 (sample SAMN09708231, study PRJNA481090) | Marine sediment metagenome, whole genome shotgun sequencing project. | biome: marine sediment; feature: ocean; material: sediment; isolation source: Sewage treatment plant 13A marine sediment (STP13A) ... | reverse complement strand
GAGCGAACCAGCAAAAACTGATTTTGATATCCTGGTTTAAATGTTAGTCCAGGTCCTGTCTTCTGCACCCTTTCGAAAGGCATCAATGACTTTCATGTTGTTTACTGCATCCACCAGAGGAATTGGCACCGGAATATTTTCCAATATAGCCTTTGAGAAATATTCAGCCTGCAATGTGTACTGGTCCACAGCCTCAAATGTGATCTCTTCCGTTTTCTCCTTTTTATGCAGCCATACTCTGGTTGCTATATCTGGAGGTGCGTTAACGGGAATCTCGATCTCTATTCGGCCATCAGTACCCAGAACCTGGGTGCGCTGGTATGGCATAAGTTGTGTAGAGCAAGAAAAACTTGAAGTGATCCCATCTGAAAAATCAAGTATGCCCGTACTGATCCGGTCAGTTTTCATAACAGGGTCCAGATCCATAATAGCGCTTACACGTACTGGCTCCTTACCGAGCAGGAATCTGGGAAAAGAAATGCAATAGCACCCAATGTCCATCAATGCCCCACCGCCAGCATCCACCCGGTTTCGGATGTTTTCCGGATCCACATTATAATATGAAAATAAGCTGTGAATAGTCTGGACCTTACCGATGCTTCCGTTTTGAACCAGTTCCAGTGTCTTTTGCCATTGGGGATGGAAACGGTACATAAAAGCTTCCATGACTTTCAGTTCCGGGTTCTTTTTTGCAGCTTCCATCAGCGTCTCTGCTTCCTTGCAGTTCATCCCAATCGGCTTTTCACAAAGTACATGCTTTCCAGCTTCAATGGCCTTAAGGCTCCATTCAAGATGCATATGATTGGGAAGGGGATTATAAATGGCATCAATCTCCGGATCACTCAAGAGTTCTTCATACGAACCGTATGCCCGAGATATGCCCAAATTGGCAGCGGTCTCCTTCGCATTTTCAGGATCTCTTGAGGAAATACCAAGAATATCGACCAGATTGCTTTGCTGCATGGCAGGAATGACTTTCTCTCTACCAATTTTTGCTGTACTCAGTATTCCCCAGCGAACTTTACTTTTCATAATCATGTGGTACTTATAGGATCTAAAGTTAGGTGACACATTTATCAATTCAAAGTTGGTATTTTAAATAACATTGAAGTACATTTAACTCAGCCATGAAAAAGATCAATAAAATTTTCCCTTCCTTACTCATTCTTATATTTGCATGCTCCACGATTTTAGGATATTCACAAACCAATAGTGGAGTACTCGTTGATTACAATAAAACCAGTGAAGTAAAAAAACGAATCCAACAAAAGGATAAAAACTACCTACCTGCTTACCATGCTTTAATTGAAAAAGCTGAAGTTGCTATGAATGAGGGCCCGTATAGTGTGATGTATAAAAATCGGACTCCTCCCAGCGGCGACAAACATGATTACATGAGTCTGGGATCCTATTGGTGGCCTGATCCTACGAAACCTGATGGACTACCTTATATTAGAAAAGACGGTGAAAGAAATCCCGAAACTCTGAGTGATGAGGTAGACAGGGCTTCAGTGGCACAATTATTCAAGAACGTGGAATCGTTAGGCTGGGCATACTATTTTTCAGGAGAAGAAAAATACGCAATAAAAGCAACCATGCTATTAGAAGTTTGGTTTGTGAATGAAGAGACAAAAATGAATTCTAACCTGAATTATGCACAGGGGATACCAGGAAGGTTTGATGGTCGTTTGGGAGGAATTATCGACTTGTCCACCAAGATAGACCAGATATATTCACCTGTTCAGATTTTGGAGGCCAATCACTTTTTATCGGAAAATACCAAAAAAAATCTCTATGGCTGGTTTGAAGATTATCTGGATTGGCTTCTTACCGTTGGAAGCAAGCCTGGTAAAGATGGAAAAAATGAAGCTGATGCAAAAAACAATCATGGAACACATTTCGATGCCCAAGCGGTTGGGATCTGTATGCTTCTGGGAAACAATGAAATTGCAAAAACAATACTGGAAAAATCAAAAACCAAACGGATTGCCAGCCAGATAGAACCCGACGGAAGCATGCCTCTTGAACTGGGCAGGACCAAATCTCTTGGGTACACCTCCATGAATTTGCGCGCATTTACCTACCTCGCAATTGTGGCTGACAAGGTTGGACTCAATCTATGGGATTTTGAAACGGACGATGGTCGTGGAATTGGAAAAGCCTATGAATTTTTAAATCCTTACGTTCAGGGTAAAAAGAAATGGGAATACAAGGAAATTAAAAGTGTTGAAGATGCTTTGGAATCGATAAAGATTTTGAATCTTATCGCAGCTTCTGCAAAGGGAGGGAAGAATCATACTAGAATAGCCGAATTCATCTCACCAAAAACCGATCTGAATTTTTTACTGTATCCACTACTGTCCAAAGTAGATAACTAGTCCTATATAGGCTATACAGACTTGCAGGATAATTAATTATTTAACTAAAAATATCACAGGTGAAAAATCAAAATTCCCGGCGAAAATTCATGAAATCCATGATGGCTGTTCCATTTGTAGCTTCTGTTCCATTTGCAGCATCTGGAAATTCGCATTTGATTTCAAATGTTAACTCAGTATCAAAAAAATACGGTCATAAATTTAAGATCAGTTTAAATGTTTACTCTTTCAATTCGCTGTTACGCGAAGGAAAAATTGATCTATTCGATGTTCTCGATTTTTGTGCTGAATATAATTTTGAAGCCATCGACCCAACCGGCTATTATTTCCCCGGTTATCCGGAAGTTCCGACAGATAAGTATATAAATGAATTCAAAAGGAAAGCATTTCTATTAGGACTAGACATTAGTGGAACCGGTATTAGAAATGACTTTACAAATCCTGATTCTTCGAGTCGGAAAGCTGACATTGAGATGATTAAAGAGTGGATTGTAGCTACAGAGAAACTTGGGATCCCTTATATCCGTGTTTTTGCAGGAAGGAACAATCATGAAGGTTATTCACGTGACCAGGTTTTTGAATGGATGGCTAAAGATTTCAAAGCGTGTTGTGAATTTGGCGAAAAACATGGAGTAATGATTGGTTTGCAAAACCACAACGAATTTTTGAAAACTGCTGACGATGTGGATAGAATTTTTGACATGGTAGATTCGGAATGGTTCGGGCTCAACCTCGATGTTGGATCTTATCGTCAAAAGGATCCCTATGCAGAGATTGAACAGAATATCAAACATGCTGTTACCTGGCAAATCAAAGAAAATGTTTGGATTGATGGTAAGGAAACACCAACCGATGTTGTAAAACTTTTCCAGATCATTAAAAAGGCCGGCTACCGGGGTTATCTTCCGATAGAAACATTAGGACCTGGCGATCCATACAAAAAGGTACCTGTCCTTCTAGACAAAGTAATGAATGCATTGAAAGTCGTAGAATCATAACGCCTTGACGAGATAGGGCTTCTGAGACATCCCTGGGATTTTAATATAATTGGTCTTTTAATACATCCACCACAGCATCCCCACACTCCATGGTATTAGCTTTGCCTCCCATATCAGGCGTGTGGGCAATCTTTTCTTTAAGGACAATTTCAATCGCCTTCATGATACAAGCAGCTGCTTCTGGCTGGTCCAGGTGCTCCATCATCATCGCAGCTGACCAGATGCTTGCTATGGGATTGGCGATCTTTTTTCCGGCTATGTCTGGTGCAGAACCATGAACCGGTTCAAACATGGAAGGATATTCACGTTCGGGATTAATATTGGCAGAAGCAGCAATTCCTATAGTACCTGCAACAGCCGGTGCCAGGTCAGATAAAATGTCGCCAAAAAGATTTGATCCGACTACCACGTCATACCAATCAGGATGCAGCACAAAAAAAGCTGCTAAAATATCTATGTGATATTGGTCTGCACGTACATCAGAATATTCTTTCTTAATCTCAGCAAATCGTTCGTCCCAGAAGGGCATTGTATGAACTATTCCATTGGATTTTGTGGCAGAAGTAACATGTTTGTCAGGGCGTGTTTTGGCCAGTTCAAATGCATATCGCATTACCCGGTCAACTCCTTTACGTGTAAAAACACTTTGCTGGCTAACCATTTCATCTTCTGTACCCTGGAAAATTCTGCCACCAATTTCAGAATACTCACCTTCATTATTTTCCCGAACAATCATAAGGTCAATATCTTCTGATGTTCTTCCTGCCAGGGGACAAGGGACACCATCAAATAATCGTACCGGGCGTAAATTGATATATTGATGAAACGCCCTTCTGATCGGAATTAGCAAACCCCACAGTGAAATATGATCAGGGACCCCGGGGAAACCTACCGCACCTAAAAAGATGGCATCCTTCTGAGCAAGCTGTTGCAAGCCATCATCAGGCATCATTTTTCCTGACCTGGCATAATGCTCGCAACTCCAATCAAACTCATCCCATGAAAATGAGATATTAAAGCGACTACTTATACTTTCCAGAATTTTTATTCCTTCGGGAATAACCTCTTTTCCTATTCCGTCCCCCTGAATTACTGCAATATTCAACTCATTCATAAGAATTAAAATTTTAGACTCAATAATAAAATTTGAACTTATTTCAGCCGAAAGGGCTCTATAATAAAGATAAAGTAAAATTGAGAAAAAGTCTTTCAATATTTCAAATAGAGCTTTCTATTAAGAAACAAGCATATAGGGGAAGATTGATGAAATTACCCGACTGAACAAAATTCCGGGGTGATAACCTGAGGATCGATTCAGGAGAATAACTGGCTTCGTAACTCCTGAGGCTTTTCAAATTTCTGCTCATACCGCTTTTGACTTCTATCGGATAAATCTGGTTCTGGTATTGCAGGATGAAATCAACCTCCGCATCACTTCTGGAAGTCCAATAATATAATCTCTCATGGCCACAGGCTGTGAGCTCCTGTGATATGAAGTTCTCAATATAAGCTCCATTGTATTCTGTGAAAATCTTGGCAGGTTTAATTAGTATGTCAGAAGTTAGATTTAACATGGCTCCAAGCAAACCTGTATCGTGCAGGTAAATCTTAAATTTCGAAAAGTCAGCATAACCTGAAAGTGGGAGTTTTGGTGTGTTAATATGATAAGCCATATTGATTAATCCGGAATTTTTTAACCATTCGGTAATCTGTTCATAGGTGGATGCCCGAGCATTCTTTCGTACGCTGCTGAACTTGAATTTTTTATTCTCCCTGGACAGTTGTCGTGGGATTGAGTTCCAGAATTCGGAGGTTTTAATAGCCTGGTGCTTATCGGGATATTTTGAAAAGTCTCTCTGGTATGCTTTCAGAATATCATTTTGAATATTTCGAACAGCTGCAATATCCTGATTGTCGATATAATCCTGTACCACTTCCGGCATCCCACCTAAGTATAGATACATTTTAAGATGTTGAATCAATCTCTCGTGAAAGATATCAGGTATAGCTTTGGCCATATCCATATTCAATAAGTGGTCCAACAATAATCCCTCACCTATTGCTGTGAGATATTCGCTAAATGACATTGGATACAGGGTCATAAAGTTGACATTCCCAACAGGAAAGCTACTTTTTTTGCCCAGACTTACACCTAATAAGGAACCTGCAGCGATTATATGAAACTCAGGGGCTTGCTCATTGAAATATTTTAAACTTGTTATTGCTTCAGGAACAACCTGAATTTCATCGAAAAATATCAGGGTATCATCTGCAATTACTTTCTGTCCAATATACAGACTGATTTTTTCAGTTAGATTCCGGGGATTAAGGTCTCCTGCAAATAATTCTCGTAGATCTGGATATTGTTCAAAATTCAGATATACCTGGTTTGAATATTCGGTTTTACTAAATTGATTGACCAGATAAGTCTTTCCTACCTGTCTGGCACCCTGCATCATAAGCGGCTTTCGATGACTGCTTTTTTTCCAGCTTATCAATTCATTGAATGCCTTTCTTTCCATGATTCGCTGATTTTAGACTTACTTTAGAAATATCATTATCTCCAATAAAGTGTAACAAATATATAAAATTATCTCCAAAAAAATGTAAATAAGTTATTATTTTACCTCCATAAAAGTGTTTGGATACATCAGGTTAAGTTTTACAACATATTGAAATTCAGAATGAATAGTCCACGGATTCTTTCATTTGCATTAATAGCAAACTGAATGGATTTTTGTCATGGAGAGTTGTTTTTCAGTATTGCTTCAGGATATGTTGAATTATTGACCTGTTATAGCGGTTAAGCTTCATGGGATCATAATCTGAAACCGCCTGTTTATTCATCCGGATTGGTTTAGCATTTCCACTATACATTTCATCCCCGTTCCATATCACCGTAACATTTCCTTCCATTTGAAGCCCTCTTGGCCCAAAGTCTATGGTGATCTCTTCGGTACCTTCGGAAATGATGCTCACTTTATGGGCCTCAATGGTACAATCAAAGTGTGGCATGCCAGATACTGAAAGGTCTCGTTTCATCTCAATTCCCCATGTCCCGGTATAATTATCATCATCACTGACGAAAGAAAATTTAGCAGGTCGCTCTCTTTTATACTCCAGGAACCAGTTAAATCCTTTCTCCTGACCATCAGCCCTGTAATTGTGCCCAAGGTTTGGAACCCAGGTTGTATCAGGCTGCGAACCGTATTTTCGGAGTTCACTCTCCAGTCTTTTCATATTTGGATAAAGGAAGTCTGCCTCTCCACACCACATCCAAACGGGCAGGGTTGAGACATTCCTTCCCAGTCCGGTGCCGGGATTACCCATATAGGAACCTGAAAATACTGCCAGAGCTGCCCATATGTCTGGTGAATGCATACCAATATGAGCTGTGCCGCCTCCACCCATTGAGAAACCAAAGAGATATCTTCGATTTTCATCAATATCAAACATTTGATGTACATCATGGAAGGACTCCCAAACATCAATCTCGCCAATATCACGGTAAGCTGTGTTTCCACGGGCAAAAGGCTGGATATGATATCCCATTCCCTGCCGGGCTGCATATGTTCTGATGGATTCATAAGCTGTTAAATCCAGTTTACCCCTTCCCCTGAGGTATCTTGAAGGTCCACTCAGAGGGTTTTGATTACCGGCTCCATGTAACTCAACGAACAGGGGATATGTATTTCCCGGATCCCATTGTTTGGGAAGGTTAAGGATATAAAACTGTTGTGTACGGTCCCTATCTGATACGAAGGACATAATCATACTGATTTTACCCGCTTTATAGTTTTCCCAATCTCCTGCAGGTCCGTTTAAACCATCTAGCATGTTTTGAAGAAATCCCAGGGTCTCATTGGCATGCCGTTTATTGCCATTAACAACCAGTTCACTCCTTGCCCATTCTACAGTAGTAATCGACCGTAATGACCTTAAGTGTCTGGTAAACAGTATATGTGGGGATTCGTTAATGAGCAGGTTGACTTTGTTTACAAATGCATGAAAGACCTTTTCAGGAATAACGATGGCTTGCTCAGTTTCAGCCAATATTTCATTTTTGGTATTCTTTATAGTTATTCCATATAGTGTTTCATGTACCGTCTTGCTGCAAGGTGATGCCATAACCCGGAACCTAATAATCGTTTTACTTGCATCAAATTTTTTTGATAAATGTGCTTCCCCATAGTTTGCTTCCAGCGTAATCTCCTTCCTGCCTTTATAGGCCACCAGATATTCAGCCTTTTCATTTTCCCATAAAGTGTTATTTCTCAACGCTACTCCAGTCACATTATCCGGAAATCCTTCCAGTCTAATTTTCTTGAAGAGCCCTGTGTTCAACCTACCTCCGGCACCATCTCCCCACGAATACCTGTCCTGGTCCTGCCTCTCCTGATCACTATCGTTTATCTGTACAGCAACCCCAATATTTGGGAACAATGCGGGCTGTGTAGATACCAATTCCCAGCTGATCCTGGCGGAATAAGTAGTTACAAGACCTTGTCTTGATATTGAAACATCTTGGTTTTCTAAAGCAAATCGGGCATTTGTATTGCCAAGGAAATGAACCCATCCCTGGGGCCCATCTTTACCCATACCAAAGGTTAAAGCCACATCATCTGCACCAAATGCTCCACTGAGACTTTTATCATTCCCCTGTGTTCCGTCACCATTCGCGTCTATCCCCAGCTGAACGGCATCACCCTGCCATAAATTGTTGTCATTCATGTTGTTAAAATGATCATCGTCCTCCACGTTTAGTTTGAAATAGATAAATTCAGTTGTAACTCCAAACCAGCCTTCCGCTTTGTCACTGGTCATGGAACTTGCGATTCTAAAAAGGGGTTCCTCCTTGAATGAATCAAGAATGATATCATCCTGGAATTGGATGGTTTCATCTACTTCACCAAAATATGAAACATCTGTTTCAATGATCTCGATAGTTTCAACATCCTGGGAATAGGTTGGGATAACAGATAACATAAACGCGATAAGGATAATCGGCATGAGATATTTCATTGTTCAAAGTATTTTCATTAATCAATTATGTTGTCGTGCGAATACCATAGACTTGATAATTTGACAATTAAATATAAGGATTAATCAGGTTCACAAAAACAATGGAAAAATTGTCTATCCTGAACTTGGATTTACATACGGAGGTTCACCCGGTGCCATAGAAGGATTCTTTCAGGAGACTGTTGAATTCTTTGGAGGGATGCTGAAAGCTGCAATTGATTAGGGCTGTCACTGCCTAAACTTTATATAGGCATATACTGGGATCCCTGCTGTTAAGAGGATAGCTCCCCAGAGGATAACTTCGTATTCCAGGCCGGTTATGGCCCATAAGGAATACAGGAAAGCCGGCACAGAAATGCATACGGCAGTAATCATTGTTTTTTTGTTATGGCTCTTCCTTTTCTTCAAATACAACATAATTTCAGACAGGGAAGAAAAGAGGTATGGCAAAAGGCAACTGAGGGTTGCAAGCATTATGATAAATGAAAACATCTTTACCAGTCCCTTGGTATAATTTATGCCTACCAGAGCGGACGCAAGCACACTGGCAATAATTAGTCCGATGACAGGAACTCCATTCCCCGATACCATTTTAAACATGGACGGGAACAGCCTGTCCCTGGCAGCGGCCATTGGCAATTGTCCCTGGAGCAGGATCCACCCGTTCAGGGCACCAAAACAGGATATCGTGGCTCCTATCGCGATAAGACCCGAGGCCCAGTCTCCCCAGACTAATTGTGCCGCATCTGCAAAGGGTGCAGTCGAAAGCTGCAGGTCAGCCGGTGCAATGATTCCCATTACTCCCACAGAACTTGATATATAAAGCAGGGCGGCTATGGTGATTCCGACAATGGTAGCCCTGGGTATTGTTTTGGTTGAATTTTTTACTTTATCAGAGGGGATGGTAGCCGACTCTAAACCGAGGAATGCCCATAAAGTCAGCGCTGCAGTAGCCGTAATGGCATCGAAACTGGTCTCCATACTCAAATTGAGGGGCTCAAAATGTGTCCTGTTAAAATAGGCAAATCCAATTGTGCCCAACAATAACAAAGGCAGGATCTTAATTACAGTGGTGATGATCTGAACTACCCCAACCTTCTTGATACTTTTCGTATTAATGAAGGTAAAAAGCCAGATTGCACCAATAGCCACACCGGCAGAAAGCAAATGATTTCCTTTAAGTGAGGGGATAAACACAGATAAATAGCCAACCCCTGCAACAGCAATGGCAGCATTACCACACCAAATAGAAATCCAGTATCCCCAGGCCACCATGAAACCGGCAAAATCTCCAAATCCCTCCCTGGAATAGGTGTAGGGTCCTCCGGCTTTAGTTATCAGTCTGCTAAGCCTTGAAAATACCAGGGCTAGAAAAATGGTGCCAACGAGGGTAAATATCCAGCCGAAAATACTGATCCCCCCATAAATTGCCAGGGCAGCAGGTAACAGGAAAATCCCTGATCCTGTCATATTCCCTACAACCAGCGAGGTGCTTGACCAAAATCCGATTTTTCCCGATTCTCCGACTTTATTGTTATTGCTCATTGGTTGGATACTGGATTAACCATTAAACAAATGATTTTAAAATAAAGTCTTCCCCCTTTTTAATAATGTCGATATTATTTTCAGCCGCTTTCTTTGCACTGGCATACAATTCCTTTGTGTCGTCAATCAGCGTTTTTTCTGCTGTTGGCATATTCTGATCTTTCCATGCATCCAGGCTGAGGGATGGCCATATTGAATGTTTGGTATTAAATTCGTTTAAGGAATCCAGGGTTTGTTCTGATGTAAAATAATCTCCTCCATGGCCAATATTTCTAATTTCCTCCAGATTTACGGCCTCATCATTTAAGCTAAATCCATTTGCAAATTTTCTGGCTTCTCCAATGATATGGTTAGAAAGGACCACGGTGGCAGGTGAAAATACCAGGGAATCAAAATTGCCACCCACAAAGGGGGCACAGCCAATTTTACCTATACAGGAGGTCAGGTGATTCAGCCACAAGTTCCCGGAAGAAATCAGATCAGCCCCCCTTCCATTATTGCTGCCGGATGTACCGCAATGAGGGATCTCATAAAAATTCATCATTTCCGCACATGCCAGGTTAAGCAAGTATGAAGCAGGGGTATAACTACTTCCCATGGTCGTCATGTTGAATGCGGCCGGCAGGCTTCCCAGAATAATCTTGCTTCCCTCTTTTACCAGCTGACTGAATACCAGTCCTGCGAGAAGTTCAGCATTTAACAGTACCAGTGAACCACCCTCAGTAGCAGGGGATGTGCCACCATACATGCTGTAATTAGAATACATGAAAGGCAGATTATGATCTATAGAGGCGATGATCTTATCAGTAGTATCTTTATTAATTACCAGTGGTGTTATCGGATTCACATAAGGGATACAAAAGGGTTTATCTGAAATATCCCCGTGGAGAAAAGACAACAATTTAAATACGTCCCTGATCTTTTCTTCTCCCAGGATTAACAATACCAATGGTTTCGTGGTGTTGGCATACATATCCAGGGTTGAGTACAAGTCCGATTTTTCTGCCCTCACATCTGATGGAATGCCTATAGTCGATACCATGTCATAGTTATTTAACAGGTCGCCCAGTTTGGTGGAATATTGCATATGGCTCCTGGTAAACGATTCGATACTGTTGCTTTCTATATCCTGAAACCATGTATTGGTTACACCAATCCCAAAATGGGTAGCATTGCCTTGCTTTTTCCCCAACTGAAATGCAGAATCTCCTTTTTTGTTAAAAACTTCTATGTTCGATGGAGCCTGGTTTATGGCATGATTAATTAACTCGCCCTGAATATAAACTACGCCATTCCTGATTTTGACGGCATCAGATTTTTCAAATATTTTAATCGCCGTTTTTGATTCCACCTGAATCCCGGTATCCTCTAAGATGCTGATGGAATACTGATGGACCTCATTCATTTGCTCAGGACTAAGCAATTGCAAACCGGGACGTACATTCATAGGGTAAGTGGCTTTGGCAGCTGATATACTAAAGTAATTTAATTTACTCAGAAACGAAGGGACAGGCAGCTTACTCCGCCATTTGTTGCTTATGCTCCATTTGCCGCTACTGGAAATATACCAAATACGGGCACAATTATTTTATGGACATTGTAAAGGGAGGTAGGAGCCAGGTTTGGCTGGTGAATTCGCTTAACCCATGTAGGTTTTTAATACCTTGTTTTTTGAAATATGCTTTAATCTGTTGATCCCCTTTTCTTTGATCTGCCTGATCCTTTCTCTCGTAATATTAAATTCCTCACCAATCTCCTCGAGTGTATGTGAGTGGTGGCCATTTAATCCGTAATATAGTCTGATAACCATGGCCTCTCTTGGAGTCAAAGTATTGAGGGCCCTTTCAATTTCCTTACATAATGAATCTGTTAGTAATGCTTTGTCAGGACCTGAAGTGTCTTCGCTTAATAACACATCATACATGTTGCCTCCGTCATCATCTGAAAGAGGGGCATCCATTGAAACATAGCGCATTGAATTATTCATGGCCCTTTTTACATCGGCGGGAGCGAGCTCTAATGCCTGTGAGATCTCAAGGGTGGTAGGTTCTCTTTCGAACTCCTGTTCCAAAACAGTAAAGATCCTTTTCATTTTATTTATATGACCAATACGGTTTATGGGGAGTCTTACAATTCTTGACTGTTCTGCAAGAGCCTGCAGTATGGATTGTCTGATCCACCAAACTGCATAAGAAATAAACTTAAAACCTCTTGTTTCATCAAATCTTTCTGCAGCCTTGATCAAGCCAAGATTTCCTTCATTGATCATATCCGGTAGACTCAGTCCCTGGTGCTGATACTGTTTTGAAACTGATACAACAAACCTGAGATTTGCACTTATCAATCGGTCCCGTGCATCTAAGTCCCCTTTGTGGATCTTTTTAGCAAGATCAACTTCTTCTTCTGCAGAAATTAGATCAATCTTACCAATTTCAATAAGATATTTGTCCAGAGATGGAGTTTCCCTGTTGGTAACCTGCTTAATAATTTTCAACTGCCTCATTCAGTGGGAGATCTGGACTTGTTATATTTATTAGAATTTTTAAAGGTATGACTAATAATTGAGGAAAAATTATCTTTCATCATTAATGACGATCATATTTTATAAAAGCTCATGAATTAGGATGGCTTATTTTGTGCTGCCCAGCCATAAAAAATTCTCAAAGTTTGGACTCTGAGGATTCTTCCGGGGTGACGATGAAACCAAAAACGAAAACGACTATCTGTATCCTATCCTTAATGATTCCAGAGAACCTCATGCAGTTAATCATAAGTGGCTTCATTACTGTAAGCGCTTGTAAATATCAGTAAGCCAGAAACATTGCTCTGCGGAAACAGTAATCCAGGGCTTATCATTTTTCATCCAATAACCTGCAGGTGTTTGTTCCATTAGAACGGTATGAATAACAGGATACGCAAGATTAAAAAAACGTTCATCAGAAGTTATTGAATAAAGTGCAGCACAGCCGGGAGCAACTTTTGCTGCCCATATGGTGCTAAGAGCTTTACTCCCTGATTTTTCGAGCACATTAGCATATTGATTGGCTAAGGATAGAGGTCTGTCATCAAAAGTCTCAATATAGCGAGCGATAAAGAAACAAGCTGCTCCTAAGAAGTAATAACACTCCCTTTCTTTTCCTATAGTGATATAATAAGTTTTAGGGTCAGCTTCCGGGTGAAAGGTTTTGATTTGCGATCCATCTGGTTTTAGTCTTAACCAGAACTTTCCCTCTTCAGTTTGTAGAGAAATTATTGTTTCAAAAAAATGGAGTATTTTATCTGCCAGGTTTTTATCTCTTAGGTCGCAGGCCACCATACCTAAAAAAGCTGTAGTAACGAGATCTTCAGTAATGAAATCTGCTTCAGCTGGAAAGGTTGCCAATCCTCCCGTCTGATTGTTATGGTATTGTAAAATAAAATTGAGTAATTTTTCTGTGAGTGAAGTATCCTCAAGCTTAATGGCTGCCAAAACCATCCAAAGAGTTGAATAATTATGAAACTCCTCATGAAACCCTGACCGATTGGACAAGTAGTCGCCATTTTTAGATAAGCATTGTTCATTTATCCAGTTAAGAAGCCTGGAAGCTTCATCTTTTTTTCCTCGGGCAAATAGTGTTAATGGCCACTTGTAATATGATACCGGATCATCAATATAACTTGCATATATGTTTTGGTCAGAAATATGCTCCAACATCCATTTCTCGCATAAGTCTGCAGCAATGGAAGTTTCCTTCTTTATCTTTTGTATTACTGTTTTCATGTATTGATCTTTGTTATAAAAATAAAAATCTAAATTGATTTTGTGAGCCGATTTTTTTTAATTGCAAATGTGGGTAATGCCCTATCATTGGGAAGTGTATTTTTGTCTTTTCGTGGAATTCTCTTGTTGTTGAGGTAACGCTACTAGAATCAAAAAAAGGTGTGCAACTCATTGTTTTACAACCCTTTTACTTTTTTATCAATTTTCTGTTTGATTGATTAAGCATTGACGACGAAACCGCAACCTATTTTATTTGTTTTTTGGTAAAACTAAAAAAAATGCTGGCAAGCATTATGACCCCAAAT
>RCNC010001902.1_pt1 | contig 14010 bp, 13 predicted proteins | sample 2041301 | NCBI WGS metagenome assembly RCNC01 (sample SAMN09708231, study PRJNA481090) | Marine sediment metagenome, whole genome shotgun sequencing project. | biome: marine sediment; feature: ocean; material: sediment; isolation source: Sewage treatment plant 13A marine sediment (STP13A) ... | reverse complement strand
TGAAAATGTCGATTCGAAGAGATTGCTTCTCCCGCTTATCATCGGGATTGCAATGACGTCTTCACGAGGAGTTCGCGACGAAGTGATCTGTTTGTTCGGAACACGAATCAAGAAGCTGTGCTTATGTTAGGTAGCATCAAACACCCAACATCTAATGTCTAACATCTAAAATCTAACGTCTAACATCTATTTAAACTGTCACACATATTACAGCATGCGCTTCGGAACTTTTTCCGAACTGGCACTCCTGCAATTGGCCCAAGAGAACCATGTAACCCAATTGGCCCTGACCGATATCAACAACACTTCTGCCGGACTCAATTTTGTACGTAAGGCCAAACAATTCAACATACGACCTATCCTCGGCATCGATTTTAGGAATGGGGTAGATCCATGTTTTGTGGGTATTGCCAAAAACAATGAAGGCTACCAGGAATTGAATGCCTTTTTATCATGGCATCTGCATAAAGAGGAAGAGCTACCTGCCATTGCCCCACATTTTGATAATGCCTATATCATTTATCCCTTTGAAAAAGTATTGTTCAATGACCAGATTACCTTTTCTGATGATGAATACATCGGTATTTCGGTTACCGATTTGCGGCGATTGCCTTTTTCCAAGTTGGTGGAGCTAAAGACCAAATTGGTGGTATTGCAACCCGTTACTTTTAGGAACAAACGCGATTTTAATGCCCATCGTCTCTTGCGTGCTATTGACAATAATGCACTGTTGAGCAAGCTTCCCCAAACGGAGGTGGCTTCTGAGGACGAAAAGATGTTCCCCATCCAGAATCTGGCAGCGGCCTTTTCAGAATATCCTTTTATTTTGGAGAATACGGAGAAGTTGATGAACTCCTGCAGCATACATTTCGATTTTTCAGAGGGGCGCGAACCCCAAAACCAAAAGACTTATCTAAAGACCAAGGAAGAAGATGAAAAACTGCTCGAGGAACTGTGCCAAAAGGGTATGCCGTATCGCTATCCCGAAGTGAATGAAACGATTTTGAATCGGTTGGAGAAAGAGTTGACCCTCATTAAAAAGATGGGGTTCGTATCCTATTTTCTCATTAATTGGAATATTGTTTCCCATGCCCAAAAGAAGGGTTTTTTCTATGTGGGTCGTGGCAGTGGCGCCAATAGTATGGTGGCCTATCTGTTGCGGATCACCGATGTGGATCCCATAGAGCTCGACCTGTATTTTGAACGCTTCATTAATCTGTACCGGGTAAATCCGCCTGACTTTGATATCGATTTTTCATGGCGGGACCGAGAGGAAATGACCCAATACATCTTTGATACTTTTGAGAATGCTGTGCTTTTAGGCACTTACGTTACTTTTAAGCATAGGGGCGTAGTACGTGAGTTGGGTAAGGTATTCGGACTTCCAAAGAGCGAGATCGATCTATTGTCTGATGGGCGGTACCAACCCTCAAGGCTGGATGAGGTTTCGCGTTTGGTCTTGAAGTATGGCGAGTTGATCAAGGGCATGCCCAATTATTTAAGTATTCATGCTAGTGGTATTCTGATCAGCGAGAGGCCCGTACATTATTTTTCGGCTACCCATTTGCCACCCAAGGGGTTTGCCACGGTACTTTTTGATATGGTCATTGCTGAGGATGTGGGCTTGTATAAATTCGATATTTTGGGGCAGCGGGGTCTGGCAAAAATAAAGGAGACCTTGGAAATCTTGGAAGAGAGCCGCCCCGAGGAAGCCTCAAAGTTCGATATTCATGACATCAAAGCATTCAAGAACGACCCCAACATCAATGATATGATAAAGACCGCCCAGTGTATGGGGTGTTTTTATGTAGAATCGCCGGCCATGCGTATGTTGCTCAAAAAATTGCAGGTAGACAATTATTTGGGCTTGGTCGCGGCAAGCTCCATTATACGCCCTGGGGTATCTAAAAGCGGAATGATGCGAGAGTATATTCTACGGCATCGCAATCCCGGTAGGGCAAAGGAAAAAGCGCATCCGGTGATGTTGGATATTATGCCAGAGACTTATGGTGTCATGGTCTACCAGGAAGATGTGATAAAGATGGCCAACTGTTTCGCAGGCCTAGACCTTGGCGAGGCCGACGTATTGCGCAGGGGTATGAGTGGTAAATTTCGTTCACGCGAAGAGTTTCAAAAGGTAAAGGATAAGTTTATAGACAATTGTCGGGAAAAGGACTATGACGACAAGCTCATCTTTGAGATCTGGGACCAGATTGCCAGTTTTGCCGGCTATGCCTTTGCCAAGGGGCATTCCGCTTCCTATGCGGTAGAGAGTTACCAAAGTCTTTTTTTAAGGGCCTATTATCCGTTGGAATATATGGTGGCGGTGCTCAATAATGGGGGTGGTTTTTACCGTGCGGAAACTTACATTCATGAGGCCCGTATGTTGGGGGCCACCATTCATGGGCCCTGTGTGAACAAAAGCCAACCCGCTAACTGTATTTATGGCACGCATTTGTATTTGGGTTTTATGTATTTAAAGGAGTTGGAAAGCCGTGTTATGGAACGCATTCTAAAAGAAAGAACAACAAACGGCATTTTTACCTCCTTGGCCAATTTTTTGGATCGGGTAATCATCTCCATAGAGCAGGTGAGCATTCTTATTCGCATTGATGCCTTCCGGTTTACCCAGATCAATCAGCATGAGTTGTTGTGGCAGGCACATTTGTTTCTTTCCAAGGGGATGTTGGTAGAGCACCCAAAGCTGTTTCCGCCACGGCATCAAAAGTTCAGCATTCCCAAGATGCATACCACCGATCTCGAAATGGCCTTTACCCAATTGGAACTCTTGGGTTTTTGCCTGTGTAGCCCCTTTGAGTTATTGAAAGATCCACCTAAAAACGACCATGGCAGTAGGGATTTGGAACGCTATTTGGGAAACCATATCGATATTTACGGCTATTTGGTCACGGTCAAGAATACCAATACCCATAACGGAAAGCGCATGCATTTTGCGACGCTGTTGGACCAACAGGGGGCGGTTTTCGATACGGTCCTTTTTCCGCCCGTGGCTGCTAAGTACCATTTTAGGGGCAGGGGCGTGTACCGCTTTTATGGCAAGGTGGTAAGTGAGTTTGGTTTTTTGAGTATTGAGGTGATCAAAATGTTGAAACAGGACTATGTACAGGATCCCCGTTATGCCGATATGAAAACTGCGAATAAGGTGTTTAAGGAGAAAGAAAAAAGAATTGAGAGTTAAGTATTGAGACTAAAATGAATCCTTCTAAAAAACTATCCAACAAAAATATTATATTTGTATATATAAAGTATATATTATGAAAAAGGTGAGAAAATTGATTGATCTAGATGAAGCGGTACTCCACATCTTGGATCAGGAAGCAAAAAAACAAAAACGTTCCTTAAAAAGCCTTTTGGAATACACTATAGAAGAAACAGCCCGCAGACTTGAATCCCCTTCCGAAGAATACAAAACCATGATGGATTCTATGTTGCACCGATTAGAGAAAGGAGAGGTCAGCTTTGATCCAATCAATGAAATAGAAAAGAAATATGGCATATAAGGTCCAAATTTCAAAAGAAGCACAAATTGAGTTAGGTACTGCTGAATGTTATTTTAGACTAAAGAATTTGGAACGTGATTTTTTGTCTGATTTCGCTAGGCAACTTCAGTTTTTAAAGACTACCCCCACATCTTTCCAGGTCAAGTACAAGACAATTCGTATTGTACAATTTGAAAAGTTCAATTACTCCATACATTATGTTATCCAAGACAAGCAAGTACTTATATTGCGAATATTGAATCAAAGACAAGATTTTTAAACACAATCAGGGTCAAACTGGTCGACCCATCTTCGTTCTTCGACGTAGCCTGTCTTGAGCGCAATCGAAAGGCTCAGCATGACACTCTCAAGATGACATAGAGGAAAACCTCAATATTCAAAAAATCCTGAACACCAAAAAAGTTAAAATTAATAGTACTACATAACCTTATCCATCATTTTATCTTATAATTTTATAGGGTATCAAAATTAAAAATCATGGAATTAACCGCTGAAAATGTAAAAAAATCAATCAAAAATGAAATCGATGATTTAGAAGGAACATGGGAGCGTCTCAATATTGCTATTGAAGAGCGTGTTAAAGAATTGGAAGCTGAAAAAAAGGCGGGAATATCACCGATTCCAATCATTGAATTTGAGGATGTTCTCAACAATCCCGAAGCGATCAACACGGAGAGAATCAAAAAAAAAGGTTGCTTAATCATAAAAAATGTATTCCCACAGGACATGGCAGAAGTCTGGAACTCGGAAGTGAAAGACTATCTTGAACGCAATGATTATTTGGGGCAAAAAATAAACGTGGAAGACAATTACTTTGGTAGCCTAAAAGATAGTAAACCACAGGTTTATGGTATATACTGGAGCAAGCCCCAAATTGAAGCACGTCAGCATGAAAACATGTTCAAGGTGCAACGCTTTTTGAATGGACTTTGGAACGATAATGGTCGGTTCAGCAAGGATAAAATGCTAAGTTATGCTGACCGCATTCGTATGCGTGAACCCCAAGATACGTCGTTCGGGCTTTCGCCCCACCTGGATAGTGGTTCTGTAGAGCGCTGGTTGGAGCCCAATTACCGCAAAACGTATGAGCATATTTTCAAAGGGAACTGGAAAAACTATGACCCCTTTGATCTATCGTCGCGTTTAGAGGTAGAATTTATGCCTTCACCCGCAGTATGTAGGGTGTTTAGGGCCTTTCAAGGTTGGACAGCATTGACCGCCCAAGGCGAAGGAGACGGCACCCTTCAAGTTATACCTTTTATTAAAGAGGCGACAAGCTATATAATGTTGCGCCCTTTTTTAGAGGATGTGCCTTATGATGATTGGTGTGGTTCACTGGCCAAAAAAGCCTTTAATGTGAACAAAGAATGGCACGCTCCCCTTTTTAAGGGATTATGTAGCATTCCAAAACTGCAGCCTGGGGATACCGTTTGGTGGCACCCCGATTTAATTCATTCCGTTGAAGAGAAGCATGAAGGGGACCAATATAGTAACGTTATGTTTATAGGGGCCACTCCTTACTGTGAGAAAAACAAAAAATACATTGAACTTCAAAAAGAGCACTTTTTGGAAGGTCGTTCCGCCCCTGATTGGGCCGCTGAAGATCGTGAGGTAAATTATAAAAACCGGGCCACTTTTGATGATTTGACCGATCTAGGTAAAAAAGCAATGGGTTTTGAATAAAAACTCCTTCTCTGTCATTCCGTGCCATACTGAAACAAGTTCAGCACTAGACACGGAATCCATAATAAGTAAAAATGGAATCCTGCCTTTACTTCGACTACGCTCAGCACAGGCTCCTGAATGATGTATCGTATAAAAAATATAAAAGAGAGAAGAATGTTTAAATAGAGGGATATCTTTTTCAAGAATAGGACGGAGCGAAAAATGCAATGATTTGCATTTGTAGTGACGGGCCAGCAGAAGCGGCTGCCAATGCTACGGCTGGCTCATTAAAACAAGCGTATACAATACCCTTGTTTTTCTGCCCTGGGCGAGCTAAGAAAATGAACAGTCATAAAACTCTTACCCTGTAATTACCGGCTAGACACGGAATCCATAGTAGGTAAAAATGGATTCCTGTTTTCACAGGAATGACAAATCAAACATTCCAATAATTCAACCCCACCACAACAAATATTCACCCCTCTATTCAGCATAACGGATTATATCCTATTTTTGAATGGCCTAAAAAAAACCAACCAAAGATGAGTACCGAAACAGCATTGAAAAAACCAAGGATTGAAGTTGTCGACAGTCTACGCGGTTTCGCCATCATGGCGATTATGCTCTTGCATAGTATTGAACATTTTAATTTTTATATATTCCCCGATCCCAGTACCCAACCCGCTTGGTTGAATACCCTCGATGCTGGAATTTGGGATACCTTTTTCTTCCTTTTTGGAGGTAAAGGCTATGCTATTTTCGCCCTTCTGTTCGGATTTACCTTTAGTCTCATGTATACCAAGCAACAAACCAAGGGAGTTGATTTTGGGCCACGATTTTTATGGCGAATGCTCTTATTGGTCTGTTTTGCTTTGTTCAACGGCTTGTTTTTCCCTGGCGAGGTGTTGATGATGTATGCCTTGGTGGGTGTGGTCTTGTTCTTGGTTCGGAAGTTTAGCGATAGAGCCTTGTTGATTGCCGCTTTGGTACTCTTATTACAACCCATAGAGTGGGGTAGGTACATATATTTCCTGTTTAATAATGACTATCTGGTGCCGACCTCTGAGCAGGGTAACTATTGGCCCCTTTTGAAAGAAGCGCAATTGGGCGATTCATTCCTTGACCTCGTTAAGGCAAACACCTTATACGGGCATAAGGTATCCCTCATGTGGGCCTATGATGTTGGCAGATTGGTACAGACAGGGGGCTTATTTGTGTTTGGCTATTGGTTGGGTAAAAAACAGCTTTTTGTAGATAGTGAAAAGAGTATCAGATTTTGGAAACGTGCTTTGGCCATAGGGGCTTTGGTTTTTGTTCCGTTTTTTATGTTGGAAAGGAATTTTGCTGTACTTACCGATGTTAAAATACACGCACAAACCCTGCTGAAAGTAGTTGATATGTACGGCAATCTGGCCTTAACCGCTGTATTGGTAGCTTCTTTTATTTTGTTGTACAAAACCAACTTCTTTAAAAAAATAGCTGGCGGACTCCGCTATTGCGGACGAATGAGTTTAACCGCCTATGTGCTGCAATCAATGATCGGTGGTTTTGTGTTTTTTGAATACGGTTTAGGCATTGGGCCAAGCGTGTTACATACCAAGAGTCTGGCTATAGGCATAGTGTTATTTGCCATCTTGTTTTATTTCTGCAAGTTTTGGATCAATAGATATGGTCAGGGTCCTTTGGAAAAACTCTGGCATAAGTTGACTTGGATTGAGTTACAAAGCAAAAAGAAAGTGACCATTGAAGCTTCAGGTGATACCTCCGCCTAAAACTAAAAAACGCCTTTCAATCTTTCGTGCCATACTGAAACAAGTTCAGCACTATGCACGAAAAGCATTGGGTGCTATGATGGACTATGAAGTTCTCAGGAGTAACAAAACCATAAATGGAAAAAACAATATTTGAAATTACTAAAATGGACTGTCCTTCGGAGGAAAATCTCATCCGAATGAAATTGGACGCAATTTCAAGTATTAAAAATCTAGACTTTGATATTCCTAACCGAAAATTAACGATATTCCATATAGGGCAAATTGACCTCATTGAAAAGGCGATAATGGAACTGAAATTAGGTGGTCAAAAGCTATCAACTATAAAATCAGACCAAACTGAATTCAAGGAAAATTCAAATCAGAAAAAATTACTTTGGACCGTTCTTGCGATTAATTTTGCCTTTTTCATATTGGAAATGACGACTGGCCTGATTTCAAAATCAATGGGATTGGTAGCGGACAGTTTGGATATGCTTGCAGATTCTTTTGTTTATGGAATTAGCCTTTTTGCAGTTGGTGGAACGTTGATCCGAAAAAAACGAATTGCAAAACTCGCTGGTTATTTTCAAATTGTTCTTGCAGTAATTGGATTTATAGAGATTTTAAGACGTTTTTTCGGAACAGAAAAACTTCCAGATTTTTCGACGATGATCATCGTTTCGATATTTGCACTTATAGCAAACGCAATTTGTTTGTACTTGCTACAAAAATCCAAAAGCAAAGAAGAGGCACATATGAAAGCGAGTATGATTTTCACCTCTAATGACGTGATTATCAACTTAGGCGTTATCACGGCTGGACTTTTAGTCAATTGGCTGAACTCCAATAAACCTGATCTGATTATCGGAACGATTGTTTTTGTTTTGGTATTTCAAGGCGCATTAAGAATACTGAACCTTGGAAAATGAAAAAAGCACTTTCATATCAAAGAATACTACCAAAAGCTATATAATTCCATAACATCATTGTTTACCCTTTTTTATTACATTTAACTCAGTTGAAAAGCCCATTGGAATCAATACCCTACTTTTCAAATTCATAACCCTTACCAGCAAGCATTAAAAATGTCGAATTAACAAAATACATAATGGGAAATAAGCTTACCTTTTTTATCGGAATTCTTGGCGTTGGCCTTTTTGCTGTTTCTTCAATCGTTGGGGGTTTTCTCATTGAAGATTATAGCGTACTAAGTCAATATATAAGCGAAACCTATGCCATTGATACTGAATACGGAAAAGTGCTACGTATTTTTGGTCATATTCCTAGTGGCATTCTTATCGCCCTATTTTGTTTTCTTGGAGCTACATATTTTCGACCGTCGAAGCTAACTAAAGTCGGATTTTATGGCCTTGGAATCTTCTATGGTATGGCAACAATACTCGTTGGCTTCTTTCCCTGTGAGAGTGGTTGTAAAACAGACTTAATTGATCCCAGTATTTCTCAATTAATTCATAATCTTATAGGTTTCTTGACTTATGTATTCGTTCCCATAAGTATTATCCTCATTGGTTTGGGCTTAAAACAATTACCCAATTATAATAGATTATCAGTAAAGGCGATTACCTATGGTGCCATTAGCATTATATTTGTTTATGTTTTATTTTCTGACCCAAATTCGGCATATATTGGACTATATCAGCGTATTATAGAGAGCGTATTTATCCTCTGGATAATTACTTGCGCTATTGCCATAAAAAATATAATCCCAGCAGATAACAACTTATAATAAAGCATATAATTGTAAACATTTTAAATACAGCGTATGAAAAACAAAAGACCTTTAGCCTTAGGCATGGCTCTCGGTGTCGCGGCAGGAAGTGTAATTGGAATCTTAACGGATAATGGGGGTTTATGGATTCCTATAGGATTAGCGATTGGTGCTGGAATTGGAGTGGCCATTAGAAAAAAACAACAGTCATGACAACCCTAGTAGTTGGCCCAAGTGGCGCCAGCGGAAGACAGTTGGTTGAGCAATTACTGTGTTTAGAACAGTATATAAAGTAATTGTAAAATCACCTGGTATATCCAATTTTACAAAGCCTATAGGGAATGAATGAATTCAAAGTTTTTGAAACCGAAAGATTGCTACTAAAACCGACTTTGGTAGCAGATGCGGAATTTATTCTGGAGTTAATGAACACCCCAAAATGGATTGAATATATTGGGGACCGGAATGTAAAAACAATTGCTAGTGCCAAAGCCTATATTGTAAACAAAATGATGCCCCAACTCCAAAGGTTGGGCTATTCAAGCTATACGATAGTACGAAAATCAGACGATGCTAAAATAGGAACTTGCGGATTGTTTGACAGGGAAGGTCTAGAGGGGATTGATATCGGATTTGCCTTACTATCGGAATATGGAAAAAAGGGATATGCCTTTGAGGCTGCCAATAAATTAAAGCACATGGCATTTAATGAATTTGGAATATCGGAATTAAGCGCTATTACGGCAAAAAATAATAGTGGTTCCCAAACACTTTTAGAGAAGTTGGGACTAAAAAAATTCGGAACTACGATACTCCCCAATGAAGATAAAGAGGTATTGATTTATAAATTAAAAAAATAAAACTGGCTTCAATCAAGTGATTTTTGTATCACTCTGAGCTGTCATCCTGAGCCTTTCGGCTTAGTTTATCTTGAGCACCTCGACACAGGTTGTGCCGAGCGTAGTCGAGGTGCTCTGCACAGGCTCCGTCGAAGGGAAGAAAGACAAGAAAAATCCGTATTTTGTAGTAATAAATGCAATTAGCATGAAAAGTACGGATCCACCAATTGTTGTAACGCATACGTTTAATACTTCGGTTCAAAAGGTATGGAGTGCCATAACAGATCTCAACGAGATGAGGGAGTGGTATTTTGACCAGATTGAGGACTTTAGACCCGAAGTCGGGTTCAAAACCCAATTTGTGGTCCAGGTCGAGAATCGCGTATTTACCCACCTCTGGGAAGTGAACCAGGTGATACCCCATCAAAAAATAACCTACAATTGGAAATTTTTGGAGTATCCCGGCAATGGTGATGTGACCTTTGAATTGATCTCTGAAAACGATTGTGTAAAACTTCGATTGATTGTAGACACCCTTGAAAGTTACCCGGACCATATTCCGGAATTCAAAAGGGAAAGTTGCATTCAAGGCTGGGAGTACTTTATTGGCCAAAACCTAAAAGCATACTTGGAACCTTAGTTTACGGTACTCCAAGAGCAGATAATTTAATTTCAAGCAAATGGAAATCATCTTAAAAACAACATTGAATGCACCTGCCAAGGATATTTATACCGCTTGGTTAAGTAGTGAAGGGCATACCAAAATGACCGGTGGCGAGGCCACAGCTTCCAACAAGGTCGGAGGTGCCTTTACCGCTTGGGAGGGCTATATTAACGGAAAGAATTTGGTACTTGAGGAGAACAAAAGAATAGTACAATCCTGGCGGACCTCGCAATTCTTGGAAAATGAGGCGGACTCCCAGATAGAGGTACTATTAAAAGAAGTGGATGGAGCAACGGAATTGACGCTCATTCATTCCAACGTGCCTGAAAGTGGGGAGCATTATAGAAAAGGCTGGGATGAACATTATTTCCAGCCCATGAAAAAATACTTTTTGTAAAGGAATAACAACAAAACCCACCTTTGTCATTCCGTGCCATACTGAAACAAGTTCAGCACTAGGCACGGAATCCACAATACGTTAAAATAGATTCCTTCCGGAGTTTATCCTGAGCTATGTCGAAGGGCAGGAATGACAAACTTTCGAATTTTTTATAACCCCTCATGTTCTTGTACTAAAAATTAGCATTTCTTACCTATCTTTAATTCATGCTTTATCCCAACAAATGAACTAGAAACAGAACCATATAAACGGTTACAGCTCCTCCTCATAAACGCAACGTTCTGCACAATTATGGAGTCCGAAAAATATTAAATGAATAAACTAATTACTACAATAATAATACTATCCTTAATATTACTAGGATGTAAGGATGCAAAACATCATGAAAGCAATTCAATAGAAAAAGCTAAGAAGGTGTTACTAAAGAAAGATGGATATGAAGAATTCTTTTATTGGGAACTTGCAGACGAAAAAAGCTTATGGGAATTTGAATTAGGTGACGTTAAAGCATTAAACCAATATCAAGATTCATTGAAATTAGAATTGGGTAATAAAATATATGAATCAGCAATAAAAAAAGAATCGATACAAAATTTAGAGAAGTCATTGATAGAAAAAGAAGAAAATGGAGATAGAATAAATGCGTTATTGGTACATACTGGAAGTATCGGCAAAATAAGAAAGATAAATTATCTGGAATCCCAGATACTAAATTATCAGATAAAAAGATTTTCAATGTTTAGTCAACCCACAGAATTTCATGGGTTTATTGCAAAAAATGAGGAAGAAGGAATAATAAGAGTATATTTTGGGTCAAGTAATACCGAGTGGCCTCCAAAGCCAGCCGTAATTTTTGAAAAATTGGAAATAGAAATAAGTAGAGGATGGAAATTAAAAGGTCACTTACATAATCATTATTGTAAGAAAGATAAAAATTATGTTGGAATTTTAGCACCAAGTTTAGCGGATGCACAGTATTATAAAATGTTGAAAGAGCGATTCAATTTAGAAGAAGCATTAATTACAAACGGGTTTAATACAGTAGCAATAGAGAATAAAGACTTTACTAAATTTGAATCTCATTAAATAAAGAAAAACCGAGTATAATAATGTATAAGTACTAGCTTCCTAAGGCCAGCTACTCCTTATAAACGCAACGTTAACCTTCATATAAGAGCTTAGAAACTAATAATGAAAAAGAAGAATAGCGTATATATAGCAACAAGTTTAGATGGTTATATCGCCGATAAAAATGGGGGCATTGAATGGCTTGATTCTATTCCAATTCCCGAAAATGAGGATATGGGCTATATCAAATTCACCAAGGACATTGACGCGCTTGTGATGGGGCGCGCTACATTTGAAACCGTCCTCGGTTTTGATGTTGATTGGCCTTACAAAAAGCCCGTATTCGTGTTGAGTACCACTTTAAGCGAAATACCTGAAAGTCATAAGGATAAAGCGTATTTGGTAAAAGGTATCATGTCCGAAATTTTAGAGCAAATCCATAGCAAAGGATGTCTCCGCCTTTACATTGATGGGGGTATTACAATTCAGAATTTTTTGAATGAAGACTTGATTGACGAGATGATCGTAACAGTCTTTCCAGTTCTATTGGGAGGTGGCACTCCCTTGTTTTCTGAACTCCCTAAAGCATTGGTATTTGAATTGGTCGAATCAAAAATTTATGCGGATCAGCTTCTACAGCACCATTTTAAAAGAAATAGAAAAATTAAAAATACAAATGCCAACAACTGAAAATAATGAAAAAACAAAGATGTCTTCACTTATCCATTAAACACTTATTGGTTTTTAACTTGTTCCTTTTTCTTAATGGCGTATATGCTCAGAAGGTTACAATTCCGATTAGCTCAGATGCGTTTACTATGTTACTACAAACCGATGAAAACAACCTCTTAAAAACAGTGTATTTTGGGGAGTCACTTGTTAATGAAAGTGAGTATTCCTCCGTTTCCGATATGTTCCATTTCAAGGATAATAATATTGGTATTGGCAATGCGGCATACACGCCTTCTGGAACATGGAATCTGTCCGAACCGGCAATTCAGGTGATACATGCCGATGGAAATACTTCTTTAGACCTGCGATATGTAAGTCATGACACAAAATTGTTGGAAAACAATATCACTCTTACGAGTATCGTATTAAAAGATCCCATAAATCCTTTTCAGGTTACTTTATTTTATAAGGTTTTCAGTAAGGAAAATGTAATAGAGCAATGGACTGAAATTAAACACAATGAAAAAAAGAATGTAACTTTACAGAAATTCAGTTCCGCCAATTTATACTTTACCGATACCAATTTTTATCTAACTACCTATCACAATCAATGGGCAAAAGAGATGCAGCCCAATACATCGAAACTTACAAGGGGCATTAAAACTGTGGATTCTAAATTGGGGGCAAGGGCCATGCTTCTACAATCGCCGAATTTCATTTTGTCCTTTGGCAAAGAGGCTTCTGAAAAAGAAGGAACGGTCATTCTAGGGCAATTGGCATGGAGCGGAAATTTTAAATTGGAATTTGAAGTTGATTCCTATGATAATCTTCGCTTCATTGCGGGTATTAATCCGTATGCTTCGGAATATTCCCTTCCTAAAAATGAAATTTTCAAAACACCGTCTTTGATCTATGCCATTTCAAATAATGGTACTGGTGAAGCCAGCCGAAATCTTCATAATTGGGCAAGGAAATATAGGGTATTAGATGGGGAAGGCGAGCGACTAACATTACTTAATAATTGGGAGGCCACCTACTTCGATTTTGATGAGGATAAAATATCGGCCTTATTTAAGGACGCCAAAGACTTGGGCGTAGATCTGTTCTTATTAGACGATGGCTGGTTTGGCAATAAATACCCAAGAAATGGTGACAATGCTGGGCTGGGTGATTGGCAAGAGAATGTCAAAAAATTACCGCACGGCATTGGTTATTTGGTGAAAGAAGCGAAAAAGGAAGGGGTAAAATTTGGTATTTGGATTGAACCGGAAATGGTGAATCCTAAAAGTGAGCTGTATGAACAACACCTGGATTGGGTTATTCGACAACCTGAAAGGCCAGAGGTTTATTTTCGAAATCAACTCGTCCTTGATTTATCCAATCCCGAAGTACAGGATTTTGTGTTTGGAATAGTTGATAAACTTTTTACCGAAAATCCGGAGCTGGCATTTATCAAATGGGACTGTAACTCCGTTATCTATAATGCACACTCCGCCTATCTAGAACGCGAAGACTTGCCGCAATCACATCTGTATATAGAATATGTAAAAGGATTATATAAAGTACTAGAACGGGTACGGGATAAATATCCTAAAGTACCCATAATGTTATGTTCCGGTGGTGGTGGTCGCGGGGATTACGAAATATTGAAATACTTTACGGAATTTTGGCCTAGTGATGATACAGACCCGCTTGAGC
>RCNC010001900.1_pt1 | contig 14014 bp, 5 predicted proteins | sample 2041301 | NCBI WGS metagenome assembly RCNC01 (sample SAMN09708231, study PRJNA481090) | Marine sediment metagenome, whole genome shotgun sequencing project. | biome: marine sediment; feature: ocean; material: sediment; isolation source: Sewage treatment plant 13A marine sediment (STP13A) ... | reverse complement strand
CAACTTTTTCCCGCAAACCGGGAGCTGCAGGATTAGTATCAGCTATTTTTAATACAGCCAGGGCCTTTGACATTGCTGAATCCGCACCCAGCTCCCCGGCAAGGCCCAGGATGGAATTTGCTTCTTTTTCCAGTTCCTGTTCATGTATCAAGCGGGCTCTTATGTAGGCGTCATAATATGCCCTCATTACCAGTTGTTGCCATCTCCAGTTCCCTGCCAAGCCTGGATGTGAGGATTCCAGCTTCCTCCAGAGAGCCAGAGTTTCCTCCACGGCTTCATTATGAACCAATGAGCCATTCCAGTTTTGTTCCAGCGCCAGTATGCCATCCGCCGCTTGTTGTGCCATATCAGAACCAAAAAAGAACTGACAGTATTCGACTACAATCTCTCTAACATCTTTATCAGGATTCCAGGCCACCTGATTCCATATCACCTTGTTTACATCATCGTTGACCCCGTCAGAGTAGCTTAGAAACCCATCGGAGTAGGGGATATCCTTTCTTAGTATTCCTGCGTAATACTGTGGCTGGGGATTGGTGGGTTCTCGTCCCAGGGTAAGAGCAAAAGCCTGGTCCCAGTTCTCAACAGGATATGAGCATCTGATGGTATGTGTGATGTCCCCATAGAGGCGATGTAAATATTTGTCGGGTAAACCATCCCTTTCCAGATCAACGGGTGGACTGCTCGGACCATTGACTACCCCGGTCAGCCAGTCAGGGCTATAGGTGTTCAGGTAGTCAAGAAAATAATTGATTTTTTCCAGGTCAAAACCCTGCAGGGAAATCCATACACCTGCATCCGGATGATAGATCTTAAGCAGTTTGGACAGCTCTTTCAAATGGGGCATGACATGCTTTGGATGATTATCTCCGGGATCCCCTCCGGGAAAGAAGATTGCATCCAGCCTGGGAATGGATTTATAGAATTCTTCATGCTTCTTCAGCGCTGCCTCTCTCACACTTTCTTCTGCCAGGTCTCCCCCTGCTGGTGTCCAGACCCAGTAGTCCACATCATATTTTTCACATATCTCACTTATTTCGATGTGCATTTCCCTGTGAGGCATAAGCATATGCACGCTCTGCGAATCAGATTGGAAGGGAATGTCCTCGATGCAATTGGATCCAAAAAGCACCAGTTCCCTGATATACTGTTCATACTGTCGTACTGTCCATGTATCCCATGAATTTGCTGTATTTCTATAGCCCAGTTGATGACCCCGGATGGGGTAAGCAGGAGCAGATGAAATATCTATTTCGGCGGGAAGGGTGATTTGATTATTGGATATGCTTAATATCCTGAAGAAATGGCCGATTCCATATAAGAGTCCCCGTTTATCCGCAGCTATAATCCACAGGGTATTTTTCCCTTTTTCGTTGTCAAGGAAGATTCTGTAGCCTTCAGGTAGGTTTTCAGAAGATTCTGGTGCAGATCGGTGGGGTATTTCAATGCCATTGAGTTTTTTCTCTCCCGCCAGTGCAAGAGCAATGACTGCTTGATTTTTTTTCCGCGTATCTGCATGATCCCAGCTATGGGATGATCTTTGGCTGATTTCTTCATCCATCAGCTGAAGTACAGTCTCTCTGAAAGAGCTGTCAACATCAGATACAATCAGGACAGAGGCCTTTGTAAAATCATTGTCGCTGGTACAGGAGACAAATAAAAGTGAAAACAGAATACCTGCCCCACTTATTAGATTTCCAATGTTTCTCATCTTAATATTGCCTTTAAAACTACTTTGCAACTTTAATGGTCCAGTCCTTAAACTCAACCCAGTACTGTTTCTTGTCGGGAGCACCTGCAGCCAGTCCAAGATCGATGGCTTCAGCCAGGCCTGGAATGTCCTTTGATCTTTTTTCATTGATCCAGGTCAAACCATCCAGGCTGATGCTTCCGGTAAATTGATTTCCATGGCGGGCCAGTTTCAGCCATATGGGAAACTCCAGGTCTTCCGGCAGATTCTGACTATTAGCCTTATGCATGCAGCCATTTCCAAATTCATCGTAATTGATACCAGCACGTCCGGGTGTTCCAAAGAGGAGCATGGATCCCTTGCTCCCCGGTTGGGTGTCGAAGCTCTGGGTCATATCATTGCGAGCGAACAATCCGGCGCGGAACCATTCATGGGTGCGATCTCCAAACTTGTTGATTTTTACAGTAGCCACAAAATCACCTTTGATCTGTTTTAAAAAGACGCTCGCATATGAATCTTCAGCATGGAAGAAGTCTGATCCGCCGGCTGATATTTCAAAGGTGTTTGTTTCCGGATCTGCTTCTATATTAAAGGGTTTGGCCTTTGCTGAACAGTAGGTAAACAGTTCCTCCTGGTCAGGCTTAATCCTGACCCAGTCGGAGACACCCAGTTTGATTTCATTGCTATTTCCCATTCGAACCGTGTACTTTCCAGATCCGGGGCTAATTTCAAAACTAAGCTCTCTGGCCTCATTTCCATCCAGATGAACAGATTGAGAAGCGTATTCTTTATTATTCAAATAGAGTATTGCCATTTCATCGCTGGGGTGGGGGAGCAGGTTCTTTGCAAGTGCTTTTACTCTGAGGGATTCACCTGAGAGAATAGATGTATCGCTTAGCTGCATTTCTTCAAAAACAACAGCAGGCTTTTCTCCCTCTATTCTGATATTTTTATATGGCGTAGTTCCGATGGCAAGAGCATGGGATCCTTCATCATAAATTCGCAGCTCAAAAGTTATCCTGCGGGAATTAGAGCTGATCACCGGAAAGGATTTCTTTTCTAAAATCTTCCCGTCCAGATATAACTCGACCGGACTGATTCCGGAGGAACCACTATTAAATACATTGGCGCTTACAGAGATGACACTTCCTGCGGGGATGCGAAGGGAATCTGTTTCTCCAAGGGAGGAGATTTTAAGATCATTGTATTGAAATTCGGGATCACCTGTAATGATCTTTTCAGGAGCATAAGGGGGCTCCTCGATCACATAGTTGTTCCTGTATAAATTGTCAACCAGATTTGCAGCACAGAGCTTCATTTCGCCCTGCTCCAGATTATAGAATATATTATCTTCAGTAAGCCATTCCAGGGACATGTTATCGAACCAGAAGCCTACGTTATCATTGAAGTAGCCTGCACGGACATCATGTACCAGGTTCTTTCTTACTACTGAGGAGAAGGTTGTGCCTGCTGTTTTTATGGCACCGGAATCGTCAGCATCTTTCTGCACATCATCCAGGTGATTGTATTCCACCACGTAGCCGCCGTCAATGGCTTCCTCCAGGTTGCGCCACCCACCTACTGAAATTGCATACCTACCCCGGGTAAGGGTAATATAGTTGTGGGAGATAGTTGTGAACAGAGAAAATGAGGCATCAATATTAATTCCACCACAATCCACTATGTTGTTATATGAAATGGTCGTTTCACGAAGGATATCTTTCCCATCGGCGGGTCCGTCGGGTCCATGAATGCTTATGGCCATGTTGTCGATGGTCTGGAAGGTGTTTTCCAGAATTCGGGTCTGGTAACAACCGTTCCTTATGGAAAGACCTGTGCCTCCGCAGGAGCTGAGGCTTGAAGCTACCAGCTCACATCCATGTGCATATTCATAAATCATCGCACTGCTTCCCGGTAATGCTGCTTCAAAGCTCAAACCATATATACGGAGATTCCGGACGGGCCGACCTTGCTTGCCTTTTACCACCACTAATTCATTGATTTCAGGTGCAATTACTGTGCTTGTATTTAATGCTTCCTGGCCGGTTTGTGGGATATAACTTAATTCATTTCGTTTTTGATCATAAAACCATTCTCCCGGGGAATCCATCAGCGCTTTTACATTCTCAATATAATACCTTGGGGGTACGATCGCCACACCCTCTTCAGGCTTGCTCAACCAGGCGGTTCCGGATTTTTCATCCACTCTGGAGATGGAATTAGTACCATGGTGCCATCTCAGTAACATAAACACACGGTTGCCTTCCATCTCCTTCCATTGCCTGATTTCCCCTTTATTAAAGTGAAGCTTGTCGGGTGTTTCAGAAAGCTTTGGTGGAACAAAATATCCGCTATCGGGTGCTCTGGCCAGGGTTTGTTTCCTACCATCTACTACCAGCATCTTTACAGGAATATTCAGGTTCCGGATCTTCCATGCCTTCCTCTCTTTTTCCCAGGACTGCAGTCGCTGCCCCCCTGAAATAACAGGTTTTTCCCCGGGATAAGCAGCGTAGGTAACATAGTGATCTTTCAGTTTATGATACTCAAATGCACCGGTGGGAAGGTTGGTCTCAATGCGCTCTCCCCCGTCTTCAGGACCAAAGACAAGCGTTTCTTCAAGGGAATATAAGCCTTCACGAATATAAACCAGAATGTCCTTTCCTTTACCGAAAGGGTGGGGTGAACCTATCCACCGGGTTTCCACCGGCTCACCTTTAGGAATATATACTTTTGTTTTTAGCGATCTTACTGCCTGCTGGGCCCTGTTGATACTTGCAAAGGGTCCGTCTGTATTAGTGGAATTTGGCTCTGCCAGGGTGCCTGACCACTGATCATTACCATTGGGCGCCACATAGAAGTCAGCGCTTTTTCCCGCATCTGAAAATTTTTCCCATTTTTCACCGCGAAGTAATTTTCCCTGGCCCAAACCCGGATGACTGCATAAAAGCAGAAGGATCAGAAACAAATAATAGCTGGTATTGATTTTCATAATGCTTCGCTTCTGTATAAGTTATTCCTTGATATACTTACTGTACTCGGCATTAATTGATGGGGGATCAATTTGTCCTGAAAGGAAGAGAATACGGTATTTGAATGTTACCGATTGACCTGGATTTAATGTGAGATTCAACTTTTCTTCGCCTTCGCTAAAAGTCTCCTGCCCCAGAGGATTCGCTGCAAAAAGGCCATAACCACGGGCATGCCAGTAGGTGGGATGACCCACATTTTCAGGATGGTCAAAAACAATAACAGATACCTTCTCATCCTCTATGATTCCGGATAGTTCCACCCATTTTGCCCTCTTTCCCCATACATCCGTCCCTTCAGTGCCTTCACTGTTTAAATAGTGTCCTGTTACCCCGCTGTTGTCCAGTATGGCTACTTCTGTTTGATTGCCATGTTCATCACTTAAAACAACAGCTTGATCACTTGGATGCTCAAGCGCACGATTTACACGAATGGCCATCATACCTTCCTTGGTGTCATTGAAAATCATCTCTTTATCCAGCGCAGTAAGCGTTGTGACGCGATCAATCCGGCGCCAGTCTTCCCCACCTGAAAATACAAAGCGTGTATCCTCTTTCAACATAGTCTGGTTCTGAGAATTTAACCAGTTCATTGTGATTTCCAGTGATCCACTATCTGTCCCACTTTTTATCTCTTTGATTTGCCGATGACGGATGGTCCCCATTTGATCGGCTCTTTCAACTGGAATTGCATTGGAATTGCCCCAGAAGTCTATTCCATTCACATCCCCGTAATTCAGCCATAATCCTATGTGGTGAGGATGATCGGTGCGTTCATGAGGACGTGTGTCAAGAGGATAACCACGTGTGATAAGGGTTCCTTTTGCGGAGTATATTGGGAAAAGAACCGATTTTTTCAAATCGGGAATCGTATCTGTATAAATATATGACGTGAATGCCTGATCACCGATCAAAATATCAACGCGTTGATCTTGCTCCTTATGAATGACCTGCACAAAAAATTCCCCGTTTTCTTCTTTTTTATTATTGGAGCAGCTAATACAGAGCGCGCTGAATACAAGTACGAAAATCATATTTTTCATCAGAATCATTTTAGTTCATTGATTTATAAAGCATATCCGGAGGAATAGGCTCCTTTTCCATACCCGGACCGGATAAATAAGCTTTCAGGTGAAATCCACCTCCGGCCTGAAAGTAAGTGATCCGCCACTTATGCTTTCCTTCAGATAGATGGATCGAACCCTGCTTTTCAAGAGCTCCATGCGGACCGTCGTTGTCTATGAGGAGTTCCCCGTCGATAAATAATTTACTACCATCATTTGAATTCACATAGAAGGTGTAAAGGCCAGTTGCCGGAATTTCGATGGTCCCATGAAGGACCAGTCCGAATTTTTCCTGCTTAAAGGGAATCTGATCCAATCCTATTTCATATATGTTACCTGTTCGCAGGACCTCGAGCTCAGTGAAATCAGGAATAAGCTCCCAGTTACCTTCGTAATACTGGTAGTTGATTCCGTTAAGCTCCGGATCAACAAAAGTCAGTGAGCCTGTGCTGTAGGAACCCGGTAAATAGCCGGCCCTGAAGAGTTTCGCTTTAATAATTGTATTGTTGTTAATCTTTAATGGTTCAGAGTAGACCGGTGAGTGTTCATCCGGTTCCTTCCCGTTAAGGGTGTATCTTATCTGGGCTTTACCATCCTCGCTAAGGATCTTTACAAGAGCTGTATCAGGTAGGAACAGAAGTGTATCTGCAGGTATAATTTTAGGTGCTGATAGTCTGGATACCTGTGTTAAGCTCCGGACATTCTTTACCCTGAATTTATACTGTCCCGATGCCACCTGGTATCTTACCAGAGAATCCCTGAACTCAAGCATAGACACATATTTAACAGTGGCTGCAGGCCTGCCATTGATGCTTACATCATCAGAATCTGCAGCTGGAAGAATTACAGTGGCTGTGGTGTTGACAGGAAGGCCAAGATTTAAGAGCAGATCGTTCCCATCCCATTCCCAAAACGATTCAATGGTACCATGTATCGATTCATAACTTGCTCCGGCAAATTCCAGGTTTCTGAGCGCATGAGGTTTAATAATAGTATTCCTGAAGCCGGGATAGTCGGGATCGGGATTGATCCCGGCAAGTGCCTGATAGAACCACTGGCAAACACTACCAAACATAGGGTGACTGTGGGAAGCATCACCCAGCCATGTTTCCCAGATTGTTGTTGCTCCCTGGTTAATGGCATCGCCAAAACTCGGGTAATCATTCTGGTTCATCATTGAGTATGCCAGGTCCACCCGGCCATAACGGCTTAGAACATCCAGAGCAAGTGGGGTTCCCATCATACCAGTATCAAAATGCTCATCGGTACCGGATTCAATATGACGCACAAGAGATTTAAAAACTTCCTCGATCCTGTGTTCCGGAACCAGGTCAAATCCCAGAGCAAATACATTGGCACCCTGTCGCCCAATGGAATAGGAACTGCTGCTTTCCCGGTAGTATTCCCTGTTGAAAGCTTCTTTTGTCCCATGGGCAAGGTCTCGAAAATAAGCGGAGTCTTCAGGGTAAGCTAAAACAGATGCAATGTGGGACATCAGCTTTAAATTGTGATAATAATATGCCGTACTGACCAGGGAAGGTGGTATTTCCGTGGCAGTTGGCGGCACCCATTCTCCAAGCTTTGTTTCCACAAGAATCCCCGATTCGTCGCAAAGATTTCTCAGGTAAGTGATCCATAGCTTCATTCCTGAATAGTGCTGCTTCAGAATCTGCTCATCGCCATAATAGAGATACATATACCAGGGAATAATGACATAGGCTGAACCCCATGCGGTCCCGCCGCCCCCACTTTGAAAAGGCACCGTGTTGGGAACATAACCGGTCACTGGATTCTGGGCATCGGCCAGGTCATGCATCCATTTGGTATAGAAGGAAGCCATATCAAAAGTATATATGGCAGCCTGTGCTGCAATCTGGCCATCCCCGGTATAACCCCTGCGCTCCCTGTGCGGACAATCGCTGGGAACACCCCCATGCATATTCCCCAGCTGGGTCCGCTGAAAATTGTCCTGGATGGTATTAAACAATACATTGGAACTATGAAAAGTACCCGCTGCTTCCACATCGGTATTCACCACCACTCCTGTAATGTTATCCAGGCTTAAGGGCAGGGGAGATATAACATCGATGGTACGGAATGCATGCCATGTGAACCGGGGTTCCCATATTTCTTCCCCTTCCCCCTTCAAAATATAGCTGTCTGTCTGCCCATATCCGGAGCCGGCCTCTTCAATAAAATTCATGCTAATGACCGTACCCCGGGGACCACTCACATGAAGCCTTGCCCATCCTGAGATCATTTCACCGAGATCATAGCGATATATACCATCTGCAGGCATGGTCATGCTCAGCGGTTTAATGGTCCGGGTGACCCGGTCGGGTGGTGACATCTGTGCCCTCAGTCTGCCTTCGGGAGGACGAACTCTTATGGCCTTCAACAGCTTTTCTTGATCTTCCAGGCGGGCGTCATAAATCTCGCCGCTGTATACTCCATTGTGCAAGATCGGACCAAAGGAAGCTTCCCAGGATCCATTGCTTAAAATATGTTCGCGTGTACCATCTGAAAACTCAAGTTCAAATTGTGCAATAAAGCGTGGGGTGTCGTAGGAGTAGGGCAGATTCTCTTCCCTTTCATTTTGATAATACCATCCATTGCCCAGGCAGACCTCAAAGCTGTTTCCACCCTGCTTAAGAAAGGAGGTGATATCCCAGGTCTCATAAAGGACCCGGGTGGACATGTTTCTGACCCCTTCTTCGTCAAAGTCTGCCGGAGATTGCCGGCGGTCGTAATTGGTGTGATTGGGTGATAATACATGATCCCCCACTTTTGATCCATTGATGGACAATTCATAATAGCCCAGTCCGCTGATATAAGCGCGGGCTTTTTTAATCTGACGGGGCAGTTCAGCGCTTTTACGGAAATAGACTGCAGGATACATTCCCTGGGGTTTCACCTTCTCATATTGGTCCAAACCCATCCATTCAGCATCCCAGTCCGCAGGACCCAGTCCCATTTCCCAGCTGGCCGTTTTGCTCCAGGCCGAAGGATTTCCGTGGTCGTCCCAGATGCGAACTTTCCAGCTAACCTTTTCCCGTGCTTCCAGTTTCCTTCCCTGGTACGGCATATGAACAGAACACTCAGACTCCATCTTTCCGGAATCCCATAAATCTCCCACGTCAGCGTCAAGCAATTTTTCACTGCTTGCCACCAGGATTTGACAGGCAGTTTGTTTTTGCCCCTTCTGTTTCGAAAGAAGATCCCAGCTCAATCGCGGATTCTGAATATCAATCCCGCAGGGGTCCACCAGATATTCACATTTCAGATCGTTGATTACAGGCTTGTCCCCGGTGCAAGCGCCAGTAAGCACTAATAATAAGGATAGAACAGAAAATAGCTGGCTAATAAGTTTCATGGTATATTTCTTGGCAGGTAATAAAAAAATCCATCCTCTGCGCCCATGAGCAGGTCGGGGATCCCGTCTTTATTCCAGTCAACGGTGGTGGGGCTTGTACTGTGCCCGCCCAACAGAACGGATGAAAGGTCGCCCTCATGCTGAAATACAAATTCCCCTTCATTACCAATATTTCTATATAGCTCCGTATTCTTACTGTTGGCCAGAAGGTCCAGGTCCCCGTCCCCATCCCAATCCACCAGATCTATTTTCCTCCGGCCGCTGCCACCGGCTTCCTTGGAATTAAGTTGCAGTAGATTGCCTTTATCATCATAAAATACTCGCTTCCCGGGCATAAGAACAAGCCCCTTGTCACCCATTTTTCGTTGATAAAAGCTCAGGTATCCTTCGTGGTCAATAACTACCAGATCGTTTAGTCCATCTTTATTTAAGTCAAGTACAAGCGGCCTGGTACGCCATTGTACCACCAGCTCATCAGGCTCCGGATCCCACCAGTTCCATTTGGGCTTGGGCGCATTTCCCTGCCAGTCAACCTTTACCGCTTGAGGATCAGCCAGAACAGCTTGTGTTCTGGTGCCCATATTGGGTAAGCAGATTATCCTGCCCACAATGCTGTTCAGAATGATATCGGGCAGACCATCCATGTTCCAGTCGGCCACATAAGGTACGGTATATCCCCACTTTGCTTCTGCCGGGCCCTGGATGGAAAGATTCGTACCGGCCATGATCCGGAAGGTATGATCCCCTGCTTTCAGTCTTCTGGGAGCTGCCCATTCTGGCTGATCCCCTCCGGTCAGATTCTCGATATATTCTATGAAGCCTGCAGTGTTTCCCGCAATAATGTCTTCGTCCCCGTCCCCGTCCCAGTCATAGCTGCATGGAGTGGACAGGGCTCCACATTTAACATAGGCTGCTTTTTGCTTAAAATATTCGGGCTCGGCAAGAAGAGGCATGCCGTCCTTATCTCTTCCCCTGTTCTCTATGAAAACTACCCGGCCGTCTTCCTTACCCACAATTATATCCGGATCATTATCATTGTCCCAGTCGAATACCACCACTTCGGGCATTTCCAGCTCCAGGTGTAGTGTAAGGCCGCCAACTTTCAGGAATTCACCGGACTTATACAGTGGCTCAGTCCGGGTGCCGGTATTTTCGAAAAAGCTGATCCTGTCAAGAAATTCACCACAGATAAGATCAAGATCACCGTCTCCATCCCAATCCACCAGGTTGGGGGAGGGCTTTCCATACACATCAAGAGACTGGCCATCGGCCAAAATTTTGGTGGCTTTGCCATAGTCAGGGCTTTCATTGCTTCCATGATTTAAAACATGGTAGACGTAGCCGTGCAGGGGACCATTGGTCCATTTGCCATCGGCATTGTAGGCATCATCCCAGCCATATTCACGCCAGTCGCTTACTCCGATAATAAGGTCAAGAATGCCGTCCCCATTATAGTCGGCATATTTCCACTGGTTTGCCCGTCCACTGTGAAATTTTTGTTTGAAAGCTATATCGACAGGTTTACTGTATAGATTTTCCCGGAAGTCCTGATAGACAATGCCGGGTGTGCAAACGGTCAATTTACCTTCGGGCCAGGAAACAGTCATTTTTCTCTTACCCTCGGCTATCCGAATGCCGGGACTGAAAATATTGTTCCCCTCGTTTTCAAAAAAATAGATTCCGTTGGAAGGCTTGTCAGGGGTGGAAACAAGCAGGTCGCTATCACCATCCTGGTCCCAGTCAAGCGGTATTGGATTGGCCCAGAGGCCCACACCAAGATCAACGACCAGTCCGGGATTGTTGTGATTAACTCGTACGGATTCGGGAGTGACAGTTTTTTCCGGTCTGCTGGCAGTGGATAACAGAGTCGTTATTAATATGAAATAGTACAAATTCATTTTCGAGATGCTTTATTCAATAAATCCGTAATAGCATGCCATATAATAAGGTAAAAGAAATATGGTCCCTTCATTTTCGGAATAACCGTTACCTTCTGTTGCATCAAGAACAAATCCATCACGGTCCAGTCTTACATGACAACGTTCATCAATGGGCAGGGCCTTTCCGTCCACATGCCAGCCTGTTTTTTGCAAGTGCTCCACTGAATGTTCAAATGTGTTGTCCGGACGTTCGGGATTTTCCGGCCGCCATCCTTCCTGAACCAGCTGGCCCGGTGTAGGATCAAAAACTATATCCAGCCGGTGCCTGTTATCCATTCGATATCCGATCAGATCGAGAGGTAATCTTTGAAGTGTTTCTAACACATCTTCCTTATTATAGGTCGTTTTATAGAATTGCCTGGCTGTGAATTCAGAATAGGGGCCTGCTTCCGGGAAGGTAAGACCGGCGCTATAAATACCGGTATCAACCAGGTCGTTAAACTTAAGAGCCTGGGCAGCATATAGCAAATTCCAGAAAGCACTTTTTTGCTTACTGAGATGAAGCCAGGCGATTTCCAGACTTTCCCTGTACATCATGATCAGTTCAGGATCCTCTTCATAATTAAGCAGACCGTACATGCTCATCAGGCATAGATTGTTATCCCAGGGTACAACATCTTCCGGAGGGAAATACATCTTGGATAACATGGCATTGATATGATAATGATACTTGTCACGGAGCATCTCTGCGGTTTCCAGGTATTTATCGTCTCCAGTAACGTGATGTGCTACATTTAAAAATGAAAGCATCATCATCGAGTTTAATCCCCTTTGATCCCATCCCCAGACGGAATTAAAAAACTCAGGTGAGAAGTCGGCCCATCTTGTTGCTTTGCCATCATGATCCTGCAGGTAAAATCCATGTCGGATCAAATGATCTGTGATAGCACCAACTACTTCTCTCACCAGCATTTTTTCTTCCTCAGTATCGGCAACCAGGTCATAATAAATACTATAGAAGAAATAGTGTCCGGCCAGTTCATCCGAACTTGTATCACATTTCCAGAGGTATTTACCATCTTTACTTTTAACAAATCTTGGAATAATATCTTTCCAGAAAGGATCTTCTTTCTGTTTCCTTAAATTATATGCGTGATCGTATTGCTCGTTAACCGGTTCCGGCCAATCCACGGGAATGATGACCCTTGCAGGAAATCCCTCTTCGTGTGTAATATCAACCAGCCATTTGCATGCATCAAAGCTTCTTTTAGCCAGCTTCTTTGCTTCCATACTTCCTGTTACAGCATAGCGGAATGCCTGAGCGGAACCATACATAGCCGTATACATCCCGTCATTATCAGAAATAGCAGGCTCCCATGAATCTACATCAAAACGAACCTTCAAATTATTTTGTGCAATAAAACCTATTCTGTTATGGCGCTCCTCAACCTGTTCAGTAAACAGATTTGCTTTTTCTTCCAGGGTCATGGTTTGAAAGGTGATCCGGCTTATGCCTTTGTTAGTTGCCAGCCAGCATGTACCATCTTCTTCCACCAGGATATCATTCACCCGGTCGTCGGGCAGCCATCTTCTGCTGAAACGATAGTAGAATTTTTCTCCATCAGTTCTGATTGCACCTTTCTCCGTGCCAAACCATATTTCGCCATTTGGTGCATCTGCAATGCATGTAAAATATTTAAATGGCAATCCTTCCTTTCCTGTAAATAGTCTCCATTGACCGTTTTGGAAATATCCTGCTCCTTCATTTGAACCAAACCATAGACGATCTTTGGAGTCTACCTGCAGGACATTAACATTTGACAATTTCCAACTATAATTCCTGTCCGCAGGAAATAATTCAATCCACTCATTCTCTTTTTCACCCTGTATAAATAGTCCGTCCTTCTTTCCAATATAAATCTGATGCTGATATTTAGCTTCGGATAATACATAAGCACCAGGTTCCTCTATATCTTTCTCTAATTTTGAAGACGAATTCGAAAAAATCTTCCATCTATCTCCATCATAGATAAATTCTCCCTCGGTGGAGACTGCAATGATGTTCCCGGAAGCATCAATCCGGATATCTGAAAAAGCTGTTTCAGGCAGTCCGTCCTCCGGAGTAAACACAGTGCAGATTTCCTGCAAAAACTGCTCACTGCCGTTTACATGAGTAAATATGAAAGATAATGGTAGTAGAAGAATAATATACCTGAGTCTCATTTGAACCTCCTGTTCTTTTGTTAAATAGTTACAGAGCCATGCCCGGTATTTCCAGGATCATCTCCTAACTCTGTTTTGATCATTGATATTTCTTGATTCAGTGCTTTTCCGAAAAGCGAGATATCTGAACTGTGTAAAATTATATCCACTCCTTTTCTGGCCCAAAGGACCTGTTGTCCAGGCTCTTCCGACAGGTGAATACCAATGCCCAGATTTCTTTTTTTGCACTCATTTATGATCCCGCTAACCAGAGCTTCAAAAACCGGGTTGGTATATTCTTCCGGTAGTCCAATGCTACAGGAGAGGTCGTGCGGACCGATAAGTACTCCATCCAGTCCCGGAACGGACAATATTTCCGGTAGATTATCAAGGGCGGGCTGGCTTTCGATGTTTATGAACAGAAGGTTATTCTTACACCTCTTATCGATGTAGTTCTCTAACTTTTTATCCATAATTTCTTTCCCATCCAGGATTTGTTGAAGTTTCTTCCCCTTTAGCGGACGGTATTTTACAGCTCCCACAAGGTCCTTTACCTGCTCTGCAGTTTCTATATAAGGAGCAAGAATAGCTGCTGCCCCTCCGTCAAGTGCTATACATGCCTGGTATGGATCGGGAGAGGGTATTCGGACCAGGGGTGGGATTCCTATAGCAGAGTACAGGGTGCACATATTTGCGACCGTTTCTCTTCCAAGTGGGATATGTTCCGTGTCAATGAATACAAAATCAAGATTTGCATCCTTGACAACTCTTACCCAGAT
>RCNC010005383.1_pt1 | contig 14015 bp, 12 predicted proteins | sample 2041301 | NCBI WGS metagenome assembly RCNC01 (sample SAMN09708231, study PRJNA481090) | Marine sediment metagenome, whole genome shotgun sequencing project. | biome: marine sediment; feature: ocean; material: sediment; isolation source: Sewage treatment plant 13A marine sediment (STP13A) ... | reverse complement strand
ATTATCACGTATATAATGGCATAATTTGTGGTTGTATGTATCTTATTAGAATCATTTTTTATTAAAAAGTTGCCATATGAAAAATGCTATTTACCTATTAATTACTACCCTGATTCTATATTCCTGTGGATCTTCCAAGAAGATGATGGAAGGGGGAAACTATGATGCGGCTATTAACAAGTCCGTAAAACAGTTGAGAAAGAAACCTGACAGTCCCAAGGATGCAGAGATACTTGACCGGGCTTACCGACTGGCCAATGAACAGGACCAGGAAAGAGTAAGGTTTCTGGAGAGGGAAAACAATCCCAATAATTATGATGAGGTTTTTGCCACCTATTCCAGGTTGAAAAATCGTCAGTCCCTCGTCCGCACCGTCCTTCCTATGGATGTTGCCGGAAGACAGGTAAATTATGAATATGTTGATTACGATACACAGATCATCAAGGCCAAGCGGATAGCTGCAGAGTATTATTATGGCAGCGGAAAGGAATTGATGAAGACTGGTACCAAGGATGCTTACCGCCAGGCATACATTGAAATGACAAAAGCCCAGGATTATTCGGGAGGAATGTATCCGGAGCTAAATGAACTTATCGAAGAGGCCAGGTTCAAGGGGATAAGCAGGGTACTCGTAAGGGTGAATAACCAGACACATTTAAAACTGGACCCCGTTTTTGAACAGGACCTGCTGGAAATTGATACCCGGAACCTGGAAAGTGAATGGGTCGAATATCATTTTAAGCACTTGAATGAGGACATTGCTTATGATTACGATGTACTTGTGAACCTGGAGATGATTACGGTCTCCCCGGATGATGTGAAAGAAAAGGACGAGCTTTACAAAAAGAAAGTGGAGGATGGATTTGAATATGTCCTGGATGCCAGTGGGAATGTGATGAAAGATACTGCCGGTAATGATATAAAGTTGTCAAAATACAAAACGCTGCAATGTACCATGATTGAGACCCACCAATTCAAATCTGTCAGGATTGACGGCAATGTGGAGATCCTATCCAATAGTCCCAAGAAACTGATCAGGAAGGAACCCATTGGGGCAGAACACATATTCGATCACGGATCTGCCAGGGCTGTTGGAGATATTGATGCACTGGACGAGGAAGCATTGAGCATGATTGATAGGGAAGCCCTTCCTTTTCCAACAGATTTTGAAATGATATTCAATTGTACAGAAACATTGAAACCTGCCATAAGACAGGGAATTTACAGGAACAGGCAGTTTATTTACTAGGGCTCATACAGGATACGGCTGATATTGTTATATTTGTCGCTTGTAATATACACCACGCAAAATCATAATGATTTTGCGTGTTTTTTTGGCCATGCCTGAACCCATCATAACGAAACTCAAACCGGAAACGGCCATTTTGATTGGCATCATCGATCAGGATCAGGATGCTGCCACTGTTGAGGAGTACCTTCAGGAACTTGCCTTTCTTACCGAGACAGCAGGTGCCATACCGGAAAAGACCTTTGTACAAAAGCTGGACTATCCCAATCCCCGGACCTTTGTTGGGAGTGGTAAGCTTATGGAGATCAGGGAATATGTAGCTATGAATAAGGTCGACCTGGTCATCTTCGATGATGAATTAACCCCCTCACAGCTCAGGAACATCGAGCAGGAGCTCAAATGCCGCATACTTGACCGGACCAACCTTATTCTCGATATTTTTGCCAGGAGGGCGCAGACAGCCCATGCCAAAACACAGGTTGAACTGGCCCAGTATGAATATCTGCTACCACGACTGACCAGGATGTGGACCCACCTGGAAAGGCAACGAGGGGGGATTGGGCTAAGGGGCCCAGGAGAAACAGAAATTGAGACTGACCGTCGGATCATTCGCGATAAGATTGCTAAATTAAAGGAGGACCTGAAACGGATCGATAAACAGAAATCAGTCCAGCGAAAAAACAGGGGCAAAATGGTCAGGGTGGCCCTTGTTGGTTATACAAATGTGGGAAAATCAACCCTGATGAACGTAGTTAGTAAATCAGATATTTTTGCCGAAAATAAACTTTTTGCTACCCTGGATACAACTGTCAGGAAGGTAGTGATCGGGAACCTGCCATTTTTGTTGTCCGATACGGTAGGATTTATCCGTAAGCTCCCTCACACCCTGGTTGAATCATTCAAATCAACCCTGGATGAGGTCAGGGAATCGGATATACTTTTGCATGTAGTGGACATCTCCCATCAAAATTTCGAAGAACAAATTGACATAGTCAACCAGACGCTACTTGAAATTGATGCCCGGCAAAAGCCTACCTACATTGTTTTCAATAAAATTGATGCCTTTCGCTACGTTGTAAAGGAAGAAGATGATCTGAGTCCGGATACCCGTGAAAACATCAGTATGGATGATCTCAAAAACACCTGGATAGCGAAAAGCAATGGTGCCTGTGTATTTATCTCAGCCAGGAAACTGGAAAATATAAAGGAGCTTCGTGATCTCCTGTATGAAAAGGTTAAAGAGATCCATGCCAAACGTTATCCGTACAATGACTTCCTGTATTAATGCAGGTGTTTTAGACCAGTTTATTATCCATCATGTATTCTGCTATCTGTATAGCATTGGTGGCAGCTCCTTTTCGTAAATTATCTGCAACAATCCAAATATTCAGGCATCTCTCCCTGGATTCATCCCTCCTGATCCTTCCCACGAATACCTCGTCTTTTCCTTCAGCGTACCTGGGCATAGGATATACATTATTGGCCACGTCATCCTGGACAACCACTCCTGGAGTTTCAGAGAGGAGCTTAATGACATCCTCAATCTGATATTCCTTCTCAAATTCAAGGTTAACTGACTCAGAATGGCCTCCGACAACAGGAACCCTGACAGTAGTGGCTGTTACCATGATGGAATCATCTTCAAGGATCTTACGGGTCTCATGAACCATTTTCATCTCCTCCTTGGTATAGTCATTTTCAAGGAATACATCACAATGTGGAAGGCAATTCCTGTCAATGGGATGGGGATATGCCTTTTCTCCTTCTGCACCGGCCCGCTCATCCTGCATTTGCCTGACCGCCTTTACACCTGTTCCGGTGACAGACTGGTATGTAGATACGACAACCCTCTTTATTTTGTAGGCTTTGTGGAGGGTTGCCAGGGGAAGTACCATCTGTATGGTAGAACAATTTGGATTGGCAATGATCTTATCATTGGGACCGATGGCTGCTGCATTTATTTCCGGCACGACCAGACGTTTGGTCGGATCCATGCGCCAGGCCGAGGAATTGTCTATAACAACGCTTCCGGCTTCTACAAATTTTGGAGCCCATTCTGTTGAGGTTCCGCCACCTGCTGAAAAGATCACAATGTCCGGCTTATTATCAATGGCTGTTTGCATGCCGATCACTTTGTGTTTTTCTCCTTTAAATGTTACTTCTTTTCCGACTGATTTTTCTGATGCAACGGCATAAAGGGTGGTAAGGGGGAAGTTTCTTTCTTCGAGGACTTCCATCATAACGCCTCCGACAAGACCGGTGGCTCCAACTACGGCAATTTTCATGAGATTACAATTTTTAAGTGATTGACATCAAATAGTTATAAAATAATATTCCTGCAAAAATCATAATAATAATTTGAAATGAAAAGGCTGGTATTGTTTTTTTTATTCTATCCGGGTTGTATACATGGTCAAATATGTATTGACTTCGAAGAAAGATCCCTTCTTAATTGGAATCAGGAGAGAGATTCAGCATGGCAGATTCAATCCGATGGCTCCCTCTCAGGCTTGTATTCCCTGCATCATTCCATGGATGATTCGGTCGGGAACCATGACCAGATATCCTTGCCTCTGGACAGCCTTGTACTGGCCGCCAAGCTTACCTCCTGGAAATTTCGTGTCAGGCATGGCTACCATCCTTCTTCCGCCAATCATTGGGCTGTCTTCCTGGCTGCTGATGCAGATGCTGCCAATATGTTTCCGGGTGGTGAAATCAATGGATATGTCATGGGAGTCAATTTTACGGGATCGGATGATACCCTGAAGATCTGGAGAATGCACCAAGATCATATTGAAGTCTTGCTAAAAACATCATTGGATTGGCAGGTAAGTATTGGCCAGGGGCCAGCATATTTGAATGTCCTGCGAAGAGAAAATGGAAAATGGCAGGTGCTTATAGAGAACATTTCTTCAGGTAAATGGGAGCTGATCGGAGAAGGGATGGATACAGCGAAAATCAGTCCGGATTATTTCGGGATCTATTACAGGTTTTCCTCAAAACAGGACCGTAAATTCTGGTTTGATGATCTTTGTATCTCCGGACTCTTCATACCCGATACCCTTCCTCCTTCTATAGCATCTGTTGAGGTTATCGATCAAAATACCATTCTTTTGGCCTTTTCGGAGCCTGTGAATGAAACCAGATGCCTGGTCCCGGGTAACTTCCTGATCGATGCTACAGGGGCCGTCCCCGATTCCCTGATAATGCTTTCCGGAAGAAGCTGCAGGCTGAGATTTAGCGAGCCTTTCCCGGATAAAACAACCCTCACTTTGATAGTTTTTGAACTGGAAGATAAAAAGGGAAATCACGCCGATTCCCTGGAGGTAGATTTTCTGTACTATTCTCCCGGTCCTTATGATGTTGTTTTTAACGAAATTTTGTCTGATCCTTCTCCCTCGATCGGGCTGCCCGAATTTGAATACATAGAATTGTACAACCGTAGCCCCTATCCTGCTAATCTTGGGGGATGGGCCCTCAGCACAGGTAATAAAGTGTACCTCTTTCCCCCTGTTATATTTCCAGGAGGGGAATACCTGGTCTTGGGATATAGAGGTATTTTCCATCCTGATGGTTCAGACTATCCTGGCCTGGGATTGCTAACATCCCGGACCAGCTTGCCCAATGAGGGAGCAATGTTCTTCCTGACAAACAGGGAAAATATATTGATTGATTGGATGGATTATGATCCCTCCATGCATGAGAACGAGTATTATATGGATGGTGGCTGGGCACTTGAGAGAGTGGACCCGGAACGTCAATGCATGAGCCGGGATAATTGGGCCACTTCAAAAAGCAGCTTGGGAGGAACTCCGGGTAAGGAAAACAGTGTGAAGCGGGATAATCCTGACCAGCTGCCACCATCACTGGCGAACCTCTACCTGCCAGATTCTACCACACTTGTTATTGAGTTCAGTGAGGTTATGGACCCAGGTTCCCTGATTGAACCAGGGAATTATCTGGTTAGCCCGGGACAGAAACTCCCTCATTACATTGAATGCCATACCCCGGAATACCGGACAGCAATCCTGTATTTTACCCGGGCGTTTGATCCGGGCAAGGACTATCAGCTGGAATTATCCGGAAATCTTGTTGATTGTGCTGGAATGTCTGTTTCATCAGATCGGATTTTGCGATTTGCACTTCCCGTTCAGCCTGTTATTAATGAAGTATTTATCTCCGAAATTTTATTTGATCCCAAGACCTACTGTCCCCGGTTCATAGAGATCCATAATCCAGGTACTAAAACATTTGACCTGGCAGATCTGAGGATAGGGAAGCAAAACGCCTCAAACGGGCAGATTGAATCTGTATCTTCCACTTCCGTTGGGCACCACCTTTTTTTCCCCGGTGATTACCTTGCGCTGACAGATGATCCGAATAGACTCAAGGATTGCTACTACGTTCATGATTCTGAAACACTTATAGCTTGCAAGGGATTGCCTGTGATGGATGAAGCGGAAGGCACCGTTCTGCTCCTGGATAAATATTTACAGGTCCTGGATAAAGTTTCATATAACCAGCAGATGCATTATCCATTGTTGTCCTCTACTGAAGGTGTTTCCCTTGAAAGGATAAGATTTGACTTTCCATCAGACCATCCTTCGAACTGGCATTCCGCTGCAGCAATCGAAGGGTATGCCACACCAGGCAGGATAAATTCGCAAAGCCATTTTTCCGCTTCTGTTCAGGAGGAGATTGAGGTTGAACCGGAGATCTTCACCCCTGACCAGGATGGGCAGGATGATTTTTTAATGATAAGATATAATTTCCCTCAACCTGGCGCAATGTCCACAGTGCTGGTTATGGATCCCCGTGGGAGGGTCATCAAAAGGATAGCCGAAAATCAATTGCTGGGAGCTGAAGGATTTTTCACCTGGGATGGAAGTACTGATTATGGCCAGGAGGCCAGGGCAGGCATATACCTGGTTTATGTGAGAATCTTTGATGTGCAGGGGAAGGTTAGGAATTACAAGAAAACCTGTGTACTCTCACCCGGTACCCGCCATTAGATACTGGAGATTAATTCTTTCATGATCAGTGTCATTTGCGGTTCTGCTTTCGCCGCAACGGAAGTAACATCCTCCAGCGATACTTTCACGATCTTTCCTGGTACTCCCAGGTCTGTAATGATGGATATGGCAAAACATGTGATCCCCATTTGATGCGCAACTATGATTTCAGGAACCGTTGACATACCTACTGTATCACCACCGATGATCCTGAAATATTGGTATTCTTTGGGTGTTTCTAATGTGGGACCGGTAACTCCGACATAACATCCCTTTCTGACAGGAAGCTTGTGTTGGCGGCCGATTTCGAAGGCCTTATCGATCAGGGTAAGATCATATGTTTCACTCATATCGGGGAAACGGTCACCAAAGGCGTTATCGTGTGGACCAATCAGTGGATTGGGTATCAGGTTGATGTGGTCATCAAGGATCATCAGGTCACCGATCTCAAAATCAGGGTTGACACCACCACTGGCATTGGATACAAATAGGTGGCTTATCCCGAGATATTTCATAACCCTTACCGGGAACGTCACTTCTTGAGGGCTGTATCCTTCGTAATAATGGAATCGTCCCTGCATGGCAACGATCCTTTTGCCATTCAATTTCCCAAATATCATTTTACCATGATGGCTCTCCACTGTTGATACAGGGAAGTTAGGAATATCTTCATAGTTAAGAACGGTATTAATCTCTATCTCATTGACCATTCCTCCAAGACCTGTCCCTAAAATGATCCCAATCTCGGGTTGAAGATCAATTTTGCTTTTTATGTAGGATACTGTCTCTTTTATTGTTTGTAACATATTTGAGGATTTGCTTGTTGAAGTTTTCTGTGTCTTCATTCAGGAACTTTGTTTCTATAGGTATATAGAACATCCTTCTTTTTATTTCCAGGTTAATATTAGCAAATTTTCTCAATCTCATGGCATCCTTCTCGGTCGTAAATATGAATCTGTCTTCACCTTCCATTTTATTGTATGCATGGAGGATAATCTTGACATCCTTTTGACTGAAACTATGATGATCAGGGAAGGTCATTTCCTTGATTCTGTGTGAGATACTGAGCAGATGCTGCTTGAATAACCTGGGATTGGCGATTCCTGTGACCATGAGTATTGTGGGACTGGCAGCTTTGATTTTTGAAAAAGTGATTTTCGGACCTGCATCTATAAATAGGGGGACCGGTTCCCTGTATCCCAGCCGGGTAAAATATAGATGCTGGAAGGCTTTCAGAGCCGTATCCTTAACGATCAGTCGCCTCTCAATGGGTTTCAAACTGTCCGGGCATTTTGTTACCAGGATGATGTTAGCCCTTTGCTTCTCATATGCCTTTTCCCTCAGTAGGCCGACAGGTAATAATCGGTCTTCCATGATAGGACGGTTAAAATCAATAAGCAAAATGGACAGCCCTGGTTTAATGCGCCTGTGCTGGTAGGCATCATCCAGCAGCACTACATCCAGGTCGGGAATTCTTGTCATTAGCTGCTGCACTCCATTGACCCGTTTGCGGTCCACCGCCACATGTACATCCGGAAATTTCTGTTTGATCTGTACAGGTTCGTCTCCTATATCCGGTACGCCCGACTCAGGACCAGCAAGGATGAAATGCTTTGTTCTCCTTTTGTATCCCCTGCTGAGTACAGCCAGATTGAATTCATCTTTCAGGAGCCTGACAAGGTATTCAACATGAGGTGTTTTCCCCGTACCTCCAGCAGTAATATTCCCGACTGAAATAATGGGAATAGGAAATGATTTGATTATGTTGTAATCATACAGAAAGTTTCGGATGAAGATAAGCAGACCGTACAGTAAAGAAAATGGATACAATAAGATATTAAGGTTATTTTTACTGGAGGCCGGCATACTTAATGTATCTCAAACATAAATGGCATACGAGCCTGAACACCGAAGAGGTTTTCAAGTTCATTGACTGATTTGAAGTATTTGTAAAACTCGCCCAGTTCATTCTGGATCATTCGTGCCCTTGTATTTTTCGTAAGCTCCCTGATAAATACATTTAGCGGATCTTCAAGTACGGGCAGGGAAATGACCCTGTATTTTTCAAGACCTGCCATCTCCCCGGCAACCTTGATGGCATCAGTTAAACCTCCGTACATGTCTATCAAACCGTTTTCCAGGGCATCTGCACCACTCCAGACCCTTCCGCCACCAATGGCATTGACCTCTTCTTTTGGCATTTCCCGTCCTGAGGAGACAACAGTGAGGAATGATTCATAAGTCCGGTCTACCATGTGGTAAATGATATCTTTTTCGTCTGCCGTCATGGGCCTGAAAGGTGTACCCAAATCAGCATGTTTACTGGTTTTAGCCACATCAATATTGATCCCCAGTTTATTATTGAAGAAGGATTGAGCATTGGGGAGCATGGCAAAAACGCCAATTGAGCCCGTAATGCTGTTCGGACTTGCCAGCACCGTATCAGCAGGTGCGAGTATCAAATATCCACCTGAGGCTGCTACATCACCGATGGAAGCAACCAGGGGTTTGGTCTGACTTGCAAGGAGTGCCTCCCGGTAAATCACTTCTGAAGCGAGCGCTCCGCCACCGCCTGAATTTACCCTGAGGACAATGGCTTTCACGGTACTGTCCCTGCGTGCCTTCCGGATGGCCCTGGAAATCCTCTCGGAACCGATGGTGCCTTCACCTGTATTCCCCATCAGCACATCCCCATGTGCATAGACCACTGCCACCTTATCCTTCGTATATCCTTTGTAATCCTTTTTTACATGTACCTTCTTGTATTTCTTAATGGTGATGCTGTTCAGGTCTTTTTTCGGGCTGGTCCCGGTTAGTTTCTTCAGTTCATCAATGATCTCGTCTTTGAATTTTAATCCATCAACCAGGTTATGCTCCAGGGCCAGGTCTGATGAACGAATGGTGAATTGATCAGCATAATTGTTGAGGGTTTCTACATCCATACCACGTTGTTCAGCAATCCCCATGAGCATATGATCCCAGAGTGATCCTATCCATTGCATTGTCTGAGTGCGACTTTCGGTACTCATATGTTCCTTGGTAAAGGGTTCACCAAAGCTTTTATATTCTCCCCGGCGAATTACCTGGGCCTCGATGCCCAATTTATCAAGTGCCCCTTTATAGAACATGATTTCTGTTCCAAGTCCGAGTAAAAGCAAATCCCCTGATGGATTCAGGTACATACTATCGGCCACCGAGGCCAGATAGTAGGCCTTCTGGGTATAAGTATCACTAAAGGCCAGGATAAATTTTCCGGATTCCTTAAAATCAAGAAGGGCATTCCGGATTTCTTCGGTACTGCCATAACCTGCTGCCAGTGAAATCATCTCCATGTAGATCCCGGAAATCTGATCATCTTTTTTGGCTTTATTGATACAATCCAGGATATCATTTAGTCCCATCTCACGTATCATGGGCAGGCCTGTAGGCAGAAAATCAAAAGGATTATCGGCGGTCCTGTCAACAATCTTGTCACTGAGTTTTAAATAGAGGATGGAATTGTCCTTGACTTCGACTGGTTTTTCTGATGAAGAAGCACTAATGATAAGAATCAGGAAAAAGAAAAAGAGCAGTGTACTCAGGAAAATTCCTGCTATGGTTGCCAGTGTATATTTCAGAAAACTTTTCATAATCTATTAAGAACATTAGGGTTAAACGCCCAAAGATATGTAAAATTGGATGCAATTCTCCTGAATTTTTTTCTATTTGAACCAAAAAAATCATAAAATTGTTTATTTTCTGGTATGACTGAAAAATTGCTGGTATTACAATTGGGAAGCAATCTGGGCAACCGCTCCGGGAATCTTCACAAGGCCTGTTTACTGATCGAAGAATCAATTGGTACCATTGAGTCTTTTTCATCTATATACGAAACAGCACCCTGGGGATATGACAGCAAAAATCACTTCCTTAATCAATGTATCACTGTATGGTCTGTTAGGGATCCTGGCAGCATACTTGAGAGGATACACCTGATTGAAACGAAACTTGGCCGGAAGGGAAGATCAATTGATTATATCGACCGCCTGATAGATATTGATATTCTATTTTACGGAGATATGGTTTTATCGCGCCCGGATCTACAAATCCCCCATCCTAAAATTCAGGATCGCAGATTTAGCCTTGTCCCACTTGCAGAGATCCTGCCGGATTTTGCACATCCGACCTTCCGGAAAAAGATAAGCACAATGCTTTCCGAATGTTTGGATAAAGGGAAAGTGAAACGAATAGAGACGGATTAGTCGATTTGTTTCAAACAGGGGAATTCAGAAATACCGGAGCCAAAATTCTTTAAGGTTTCCAGCAAATATTTATCACCTGGATTGTCAATGGACAGGACAAGGTTTTGTTCCGAGTTTTCCCTGATAAAGTGATCAATGATGAATTCAATGGCCCCCTCTTTCATGCCATCAGCGTTGGCTGCAGCATGCAGAATACTTGCCCTTCCGTTGAAAATGAGGAATAATATGATAGCGCATAGATTATTGGACCTGTCATATGCTGATGCAAGCTGTGCAGACCTGTATCTAATGGCATTAGAAGCGATTAAACGAAGGGTTGATATCTGGTTGGGTTTCAGTTTTTGCTTATTGAGTTTGTCAAGGCGGTAGGAGAACATCAGCAGATCATTTACAGAAGTATTACTTACGAAACTGATGGAGTTTTCTCCTGCAAGGTTTAAACGATCTTTAATGACGCGGCTGAATCTGGCCCTGGTTTGTTTATATGGGCTGATAAGGTCAAGTTCAGCAGCGTTATGTATCCTGGCATTCTTTTTCATCACAATGTTGAATTTGTTCAGGCACATTCTGCGGAGTTTGTAATTACGGGGAATTGCCTGCAGGTATCGATATATTGTTTCGGGATCGGGGATGCTGGTGGAGAACACACCCAAATGGAAGGCATAGTCAGGTTGAATGAGCGTTTTCCTGCCCATTGATCTAAAAACCGGCAAAGGCATAACTGTGGTGAAATCCCTGTTGGCTATTAATTCCCAATCGGGACAAACTATGTCCAGGTACCAGGACAGTGCATAGATGGCACCATTTGGTGAGGCGGTTATGCACTTGTCATAATCCTTTGCAGCCTCTCCTGGAATTAAAATATGATTAATAGCATTCAAATCAATCCTTCATCAGAAAAGCTAAAATATGAATTATCTGCAATAATGAGGTGATCGAGCAATTGTAAGTCCATGGTTCGGCATGAATCACTGATCTTTGAGGTAATTTTCATATCTGCCTCGCTCGGTTTCAAATTTCCTGATGGATGATTATGACAGAGGATCATAGCACTGGCCAGACGGTCAAGTGCATGTTTCAGGATAATGCGAACATCTATTACTGTTCCCGATATGCCCCCCTGGCTGATCCTGATATTATCAATTACACGGTTGGCCCGGTTCATAAGCAAGATCCAGAATTCTTCATGTGCAAGGTCTCCGAGTACAGGCTGGAAAAGTGTATATACATCCTGGCTGCCAGCTATCCTTATCTTATCCTGAAAATCAGACTTGCTTCTTCTCCTGCCAAGTTCAAGGGCCGCAATGATAGCCACTGCTTTTGCAGGTCCCATACCTTTGTGTTTCACCAGGTCATTTACTGTTAACCTTCCCAGTTCCCTGAGATTATTACCTGCGGTTATCAGTATTTTCCTAGCCAGTTCCACTGCTGATTCATCCCTTCCGCCCGATCGTATAAGTATAGCCAATAATTCCGCGTTACTCAGACTGGTAATACCTTTGGCAAGTAGTTTCTCCCTCGGACGATCTTCCAAAGCCCAATTCTTGATCCCTGATTTTTGATAAGATTGCATGACTTACTTTAAAGTATATGTCCGATGAGCCAGAAAATCAGTCAGGGAACTACTGAACTTTTTCGTAAGTGCTGAAAACAAAAAACCCCCTTCAAAATTGAAGAGGGCCGTATAAGTGAGACGTCTATTTAAAGATTCTTAACGTGGATAGTAAGGCTTGATTTCAAATTGGAAGCTTTATTCTTATGAATGATATTCTTTTTGGCAAGCCTGTCGAGTATTGAGGATACTTTTGGTAATAATTCAGCCGCTTCCTTCTTCTCCTTTGTATTGCGCAGCTTTTTTATCGCATTCCTGGCGGATTTTGCATAGTACCGGTTATGCAATGTACGTAGCTCGTTCTGTCTGATCCTTTTCTTAGCTGATAAATGATGTGCCATCCTGATAAAATTTAATTGGGCATGCAAAAATACGTATTATTTTGAATTAAAAAAATAATTATCTAGGGGATTATTTATCCCTGTTATAATGCTGAAATAATTTCTTCATGGTGTCTATCAATAGAGTGGTATTAAGAGGTTTACGAATGAATGCATCGCATCCGGCCTGCATGCACCTGGCATACTCCTCGCCGAGGTTGTAGGCACTGACGGCAATAATAGGTAGCCAGGGTTTAAAAGCCTTGATCCTGCTGGTTGCCTCAAAACCGTCGAGAACAGGAAGTCTCAGGTCCATTAATACAAAATTAATATGGTCATTGCGTTTGACTATATTTATCGCCTTCAGTCCATTTTCAACATTGACAACCCTGGCTTTTGTCGGCTGCAGTATGGTTTCGAGCAGTAGAACATTATTGTAGACATCTTCTACTATCAATATGGTTTTATCAGACCAGTCAGGATGTTTTCCAGTTTCCGGTTTGGCCGATTCAGTTTGAATGCTGTGATTTTTTGGTTGTATATCAACCGTAAACCAGTAGGATGATATTTGGGCCGGGGTGGATTCAATCCACGTTTTCCCTCCAAGCTGTTTCACCAGTTCTTTCACACATAGAAGGGATAGGTTAGTTTCATGGGAATCATATCCGTTTTTGGCCTGCATAGGCTGAGTGCTGCCCGGATCATTTACATAAAAGCAAAATTGATCATCTTCGAGCAATTTGTAACCAAATTCAATGCATCCCTTATCTGACTGTTTCAATACATGGTTTAACAGGTGGTAGAATATCTCCTGGAAATACCTTTGATCTGTGTGGATCATTAAATGCTCAAGGGAACCCGGTGTATTCAGAACGAGCAGTATATTCAGTTTCTCCAGTTTTTGTATATCTGCTTGTACGCGGGCATGGATATTCTTAAGGATCTTGTAGAGGTAAAAATCCTGTTTATCAGCTTGTTCAGTGGGTGGAGTGACCTTAAGGGGCATATCCGGGATCATTGAGATGTAACTAAATGCAATATATACAACCGGAGATGGCTGATGAATTCCCGGAAATGATTTGAATTACTGCCTGAAGGTGATTTGGATCACCCCACTGGTTTACATGCTGGTTTTTACATACCTGAATGTAAAAAACATCTCAATGGCGATCTGCCGGCAGCGTTCGTCGTAAATATTTTCTTCCTGGTCTGTGTTATCAAAGGCTTTGGGGTCATCGTAGGGCATGGAAATTCGATCTTCAGCGCCCGGAATATGGGGACAGGCCTCATCAGCATCTGAACATACCATAATGGCACAGAATGCTGTATCGGGATTGACCTCATCATTATATTTTTTCGAAAACATTGGATTGCCCTCCAGGTTTTCTCCACTTGAGATAAGATAACGCGGATTACCCAGATTAACTTCCTGTTTTTCAATCTGAAATCCGGCTCTTTTGATGGCAGCGACAGCACGTGGATTAAATGCCGTGGATTTAGTACCACCAGAGAAAGTACCAATGTTTTGAATGCCATAAAATTGAGCTGCAGTTATGGCCCACAACTGTCCAAATTGACTGC
>RCNC010001899.1_pt1 | contig 14015 bp, 15 predicted proteins | sample 2041301 | NCBI WGS metagenome assembly RCNC01 (sample SAMN09708231, study PRJNA481090) | Marine sediment metagenome, whole genome shotgun sequencing project. | biome: marine sediment; feature: ocean; material: sediment; isolation source: Sewage treatment plant 13A marine sediment (STP13A) ... | reverse complement strand
TTAAGGAGTCGCTACGCTCCGGTTGTTTATATTAAATTGACGGAATTCCACAACTTTAGTCACTTTAGTTCACTTTAGTCACTTCACACTTGATAAGTTTAGGTTTTTTTGCCACAAAAAACACAAAATTTACAACTAAGGGAATAGCAAGGGATACGTATTTGAACTTCAGACTTATCGAAAAAGTAGATCCCGAAATAGCCCGTGCAATTTCTATGGAGATTGACCGGCAGACACACACGCTGGAGCTTATTGCATCCGAAAATATTGCCAGCCCTGCAGTGATGGCCGTACAGGCAAGTGTTCTAACCAATAAGTATGCCGAAGGTTATCCTGATAAACGCTATTATGGGGGATGCGAATTCGTTGATGTTGCAGAAAAGCTGGCGGTAGATCGAGTAAAAAAATTATTCAATGCAGAGTATGCCAATGTTCAGCCCCATTCGGGCTCCCAAGCCAACATGGCCGTTTACTTTGCCTTGTTGGAGCCCGGGGATACGGTTCTTGGGATGAGTTTGTCCCATGGCGGACACCTTACCCATGGAAGCCCGGTCAGCTTTTCAGGCAAACTTTATAATTTTATTCATTATGGCGTAAATGCAGATACCGGCACCATAGACTATGAAGAACTGAAACGATTGGCAAATAAGCACCGGCCAAAGCTGATTGTTGCCGGTGCAAGCGCGTATCCTCGTATTATAGATTTTGATGCTTTTGCGAAAATCGCGGCGTCGGTAAACGCTTATCTGATGGTGGATATGGCCCATATCGCAGGTCTGGTGGCAGCCGGGGTTCATCCATCTCCCATACCTTTTTCCGATGTAATAACTTCAACAACGCACAAAACCTTAAGAGGGCCCCGTGGTGGCCTGATTTTGGCAAGGACAAAGTACGGCACAAAATTAAACAAAGAAATATTTCCCGGTATCCAGGGCGGACCACTCATGCATGTTATTGCCGCAAAAGCGGTTGCTTTCAAGGAAGCTTTGAGTGAGTCGTTTACGACCTACCAGAAAGATACTGTAAAAAATGCACGGGCTCTTGCCGGCCATCTGATGAACAGCGGGATCAAACTCATTTCCGATGGCACCGACAATCATTTGATGATCGTCGATTTGAGGAATCTGAAAATTACAGGCAAAGATGCTGAAGATGCCTTGGGTTTTGCCGGAATTACCGTCAACAAAAATTCCATACCATTTGATACGCTCAGCCCGACACTCACCAGTGGCATCCGCATCGGGACCCCCGCCATTACCACAAGGGGTATGAAATCACCGGAGATGGAGACAATTGCAAAACTTATCGTCCATGTGCTTCAAAATCACACGGATGATGAAATTATTGCAACAACAAAGAAAAAAGTTTTTGAGCTTTGCGAAGCGTTCCCACTGTATTGCAACTGGCAAAAAGAGGTGGGATAAAATGGCCTTGGGAGGCAGCCGTCCATCATGGGAAGCCTATTTTATGGATATTACGTTTCTTGTTGCCAGGCGTTCCACATGCCTTCGGCGTGCGGTCGGAGCGGTTGTCGTAAAAGATAAAAGAATCTTATCGACAGGTTACAATGGTGCACCGACCGGCATTAAACACTGTCTTGAAGCAGGATGCCTGCGGGAAAAACTGAATATCGCGTCGGGTAAAAATCATGAGCTTTGTCGCGGTATACATGCGGAGCAGAATGCAATCATTCAGGCTGCTTATCATGGTGTCTCAATAAAGGGTGCATCACTTTTCTGCACAAACCTGCCTTGCTCCATATGTGCCAAAATGATTATCAATGCAGGGATAAACAGAATCTGTTATGCATCCGGGTATGCCGATTCCATGTCCGAAGAAATGTTGAAGGAAGCAGGGATCGACATTATAAAGATCGATGCCGGTCCATCCGAGCTAGTATCTGACCAGAAATAACCATTTATGGACAGACACGAGTTAAATATAAAAAATCCGGGATAGTATCAGGGAGGGATTCATGAAGTGTCCATTTTGCGGGGAAATTGACAACAAAGTGATCGACTCTAGATTGAGTAAAGATGGGAACGTCATCCGGAGGCGCAGGGAGTGCATCATATGTAGCAGGCGATTTACCACCTATGAACATATTGAAGAAATTCCTGTTATGATTGTAAAAAAAGATGGACGTCGTGAAGTTTTTTCCCGTGAAAAGGTACGTTCGGGCCTCCAAAAGGCCTGTCAGAAACGAGATATCAGCATTAACGTTATCGACGAATTCCTTGATGAACTGGAGCGTGATCTTAGAGAAGCCGGAGAAAAGGAAATATCTTCAAACAAAATCGGTGAAAAGATCATGGCAAAACTTCATGAAATAGATGATGTTGCATATGTAAGATTTGCTTCGGTTTACAGGGAATTCAAAGATGTAAACGATTTTGTTTCTGAACTAAAAAACCTTTTAAGCAAGCATTAGTCACGATTCGTAACCATTCGGATTCATCCGGGATTGGCTCATCCGTAGTATTTTGACATATACAGAAGACAAACGTTTTATGCAGATGGCACTTGATCTTGCTAAAAAAGGGGAGGGCTTCACCTCGCCCAATCCCATGGTGGGTGCCGTCATTGTTAAAGACCAAAAGGTTGTCGGGAAAGGATATCATAAAGCTGCCGGAGAAGCTCATGCTGAAGTCAATGCCATTGACGATGCCGGAGCTTTGGCGAAAAACGCAACCCTTTATGTTACACTTGAGCCGTGCAATCATACGGGTCGTACACCTCCTTGTACCGAAAAGGTTGTCGCTTCCGGTATCCGGCGGGTTGTCACTGCAATGAATGATCCAAATCCCGGTGTAAAGGGTGGAGGATTAGACTATTTAAAAAGTCGCGGCATCAGTATCACGGTGGGGGTTTGTGAAAAACAGGCAAAAAGACTCAATGAAATTTTTATAAAACATGTCGGAACAAAACGTCCCTTTACCATTGTTAAATGCGCGGCCACTCTAGACGGTCGCATTGCAACAAAAACAGGCGATTCCAGATGGGTTACCGGCGAAGAATCGAGGCAGTTTGTCCACCAACTCCGGCATTCTGTGGATGCCATCATGGTGGGTATAAACACAGTAGAAAAAGATAACCCCAGTTTGACCACTCGGTTGATGACCCGTCAAAAAAAATTAAAACCACTGGATCCAACCAGGATTATTCTCGACACGCACCTTCGAATTTCTGAAAAAGCTAAACTCTTGCGGCTACATTCGGATTCTGATACGATCCTGATCACCGGTTCTTTGGTTTCAAGTGATAAAAAGACCAGATTGGAAAAGAAAGGTGTCAGAATTATTGAATCGCCGGTAATAGATGGTCTGATCGACCTCGACCGGCTTATGGATCTCTTGGGATCTTTGGGCATCACCAGCCTCCTTATCGAAGGAGGGGGGCGGGTTTTCGCTTCAGCCCTATCCGCCGGAATCGTTGATAAGGTCCTATTTTTCTATGCGCCTAAAATTCTGGGAGGAGATGACGGCATTCCCATCTGTAAAGGTCCTGGTGTGGATTTAATGGATAATTGTATTCCGGTTAAGGATATTCATGTCAGGCGATTCGGCGATGATATTATGATAGAAGGGTATATTCAAGACGAATTAACCAAAGGCGGCTCAGCCATTAAAAACGGGATTGAAAATTGAAGATATAAGACCACGAATGAACACAAATAAACACGAATTAAAAAATAAAATATATGTTCATTAGCGTCCATTTGCGGTTAAACTAAAATGATATCAACAGGTTTTTTCCTTGATTGTTCAATTGACAATCTTGAATTGACAATTTTATGACTTATGTTTACAGGAATCATAGAAGGTCTCGGAACCATACGTGAGATTCGGCCGGAAGGCCAGGGAAAACGCATGACCGTTGATGCGGATTTTTTTCTTGAACAGACCAAGATCGGAGACAGTATTTCCGTCAGCGGTGCCTGTTTGACGGTAGTTATGATCGACGATAAACGTTTTACGGTCGACATTTCACCTGAAACGATTGAGAAAACGACTTTTAAAGGTGCCAGGATCGGCGATCGTGTAAACCTTGAAAGGGCCCTTCGTCTTTCTGACCGTATCGATGGTCACCTCGTTTCAGGTCATATCGATGGAATTGGAACCGTCACGCTCAAACAAAATATAGGAAACGCGATCATTGTCTCCTTTAAGGTGCCGGAATTCATTTCGCATTATATGATTCAAAAGGGATCTGTTGCAGTGGATGGCATCAGCCTGACCATTAACAATTGCGGCCACGATAGTTTTGATGTTAGCATTATTCCCCATTCGGCAAAATTGACGACCATCGGCTTTAAAAAGGCCGGAGATCTTGTCAACATAGAGACAGATATGATAGGAAAATACGTTGAGCGTTTTGTCGGGGGCAAACGCCATGATGAAAAGAAAAAAGGGGCCGGAAACTCAATAAATATGGAGTTTCTTGCGAAGAGCGGTTTTGTTTAATTTGCGTATTACAATTAAATAAACTCTATGTGTTTTAGCATCCCCCCCCTGCCAAAGCAAATACGGCGGGCGCGTGAGACAAAATAAATACCGGTTCACCCGGGTCAGGAGATCATAGATATAAATGCCACTAATAACCATTGAAGATGCAATTAAAGACATAAAAGCCGGACGTATGATCATTCTCGTTGATGATGAAGATCGTGAAAATGAGGGCGACCTTACCATGGCTGCTGAGGCGGTTACACCCGAGGCCATTAATTTTATGGCCAAACATGGAAGGGGGCTGATTTGCCTGTCCATGACCGGAGAAAAGATAGATTCCCTAAACCTTCCGTTGATGGTCGAGCACAACACCTCTTCGTTTCAAACCGGTTTTACGGTTTCCATCGAAGCCCGGTGCGGCGTAACAACCGGCATTTCCGCAGCGGATCGTGCCACAACAATTCTTACGGCAGTAGCGGACGATGCTCAACCCACCGATCTTGTTAGACCCGGTCATGTATTTCCTTTGCGCGGCAGGAATGGCGGTGTGATGGTGCGTGCCGGGCAGACGGAAGGGTCGATCGATCTGTCACGTCTAGCCGGTTTAAAGCCAGCCGGAGTAATATGTGAAATCATGGATGAAGATGGCTCCATGGCCAGAATGCCGGCGCTTGAAGAATTCAGTGAAAAGCATGGTATCGGCATATGCACTATCGCCGAGCTTATAGAATACCGTATGCGTATGGAGTCATTCGTGAGAAGATCGGCGGAAACCATTATCCCCACTTCAATTGCAGGAGAATTCAAAGCCGTTGTGTATGAAAATGATGTGGATGATTTATTGCATATCGCTTTGGTTAAAGGGAAAATTGATCCTGAAAAAGCGGTTCTTGTCAGAGTTCACTCTGAGTGTCTCACAGGGGATATTTTCGGTTCCCTTCGATGTGATTGCGGCGATCAGTTGCAGGTGGCAATGGAAATGATCGACCAGGAGGGTGCCGGAGTGCTTCTTTATATTCGGCAAGAGGGACGCGGCATTGGGCTTGTTAATAAAATAAGAGCCTATGCCCTTCAGGACCAGGGCCTCGATACGGTTGAGGCGAATGAGAGGCTTGGATTCCAGCCAGACCTTAGAAATTATGGAATTGGCGCGCAAATTCTGGTGGATCTTGGCGTGAAAAATATGAGGCTCCTTACCAATAATCCCAAGAAAATGGTCGGGCTTGATGGGTATGGCCTCCGTATTGTTGAGCAGATGGAAATCGAAACGGAACCCAATGAATACAATCGGCGGTATTTAAAGTGTAAACAACTTAAAATGGGACACCTGTTAAATGTCGATACCGTGTCGTAGCAATTAAACCGGAAAGAGGAAAGAGGATAAGGGAAACCACGGATGAACACGAATAAACACGAATTAAAATAAAAATATTTATGTTCATTTGCGTCCATTTGCGGTTATCTATTTTCTAATTCCTATTTCCTAATTACCGCCGGTATCTTGCCAGATTCAGGTAACGGAAACAGGAGGAGAGTTATATGCCAAAAATTATTGAAGCCAAGCTTCTTGCTGAGGGTAAAAAATTTGCGCTTGTTGTCAGCCGTTTTAATAACTTTATCACCGAAAGACTTCTTGAAGGGGCTTTGGATGGACTGTTAAGATCCGGGGCCAGGGACGAGGATATTGAAATCGTCAAGGTTCCCGGTGCTTTTGAAATACCATTGATGGCAAAAAAGATGGCTTCAACGGCTCGATATCATGCCGTTATCTGTCTGGGAGCTGTCATCAGAGGTGCCACCCCGCACTTTGATTATGTCAGCGCTGAGGTTTCCAAAGGCATTGCCATGGTCAGTTTGGATTCTGGAATTCCGGTCATATTTGGCATTGTAACCACGGACACCATTGAACAGGCCATTGAACGGGCCGGAGCAAAAGCCGGCAATAAAGGATGGAGTGCGGCAATATCGGCCATAGAAATGGCAAATTTAATTGAGGTTGTCGACCAGGCGTAACCATGGGGAACCGTCGCAAGTCCCGAGAACTTGCTATGCAGGCGCTCTTTTATATGGATATGAACCAGAACGACTCTAATGAGTTGCTGGAACTTTTCTGCCTTAATTTTACCTTATCAAAAAAGGCCCGCCCCTTTTTTCTAAAGCTTGTAAAAGGCGTAATTCAAGCAAAACCCGAGATTGATTCAATCATTGAGACCTTTTCCGATAATTGGAAAATAAACCGAATGGGCTGCGTGGACAGAAATATTATGAGAATCGCGGTGTATGAACTGCTTTACTGTCAGGACATTCCATCAAAAGTATCTATCAACGAGGCAATTGACGTGGGGAAAAAATTTGGCACCGAAGAATCCGGTGCTTTTATCAATGGAATCCTCGACAGTATTCATATAGCCCTTAAAAAAAAGAAAATTAAAATAAAGGCTGATATACAAATAAACGAAACCGGTTAAACAATGGAGGAAAACCTAGATCAACTTGAGCGAAGATGCCCCAGACTGGGTGGCCCAGTTTTATTTGCCTATTGCAAAACAAGCGGTGATGACCATTCCGTTTGCTGGAAAATCTTTGATTGCTGGTGGGAATGCTTTGATGTGGTGGGATATTTAAAAAAATTCCTTCCGGAGCATAAGTTTAAAAAACTTGCAAATTCAAAGCCGAAACAGAAAATCGTCAGTCTTGTGGAGCTTGTTGAGCAGGCAAAAAAGAGGATTTCGTGAATGGTGCTTTTGATCTTATAAGTAGGGGTAACACTTTAGCCTATTGAAAACATTACCGTTCCTTTGAAATCCATTTGTTTCAAAGGACGATGCTATTACTAAGGAGGATATTTTGATTATTAAAGAATTGGCCGTTGGTCCACTTATGGCAAACTGTTTTATATGTGGATGTTCGAAAACAAAAGAAGCTGTTGTCATTGATCCGGGAGGTGATGCAGACAGAATCCTGCTTGCTCTTGCCGATGATAAACTTAAGGTAAAATATATCATTAATACCCACGGACATTTTGATCATGTCAGCGCAAACGGGAAGATGAAAGATGCAACCAGCGCCGACATCCTCATCCATCCCCTTGATGCAGCCATGCTTGAAAGTCTTTCATCAAATGCTGCGTTTTTTGGTATTTCAGTGGAAAACTCGCCGCCCTGTGATCAAACCATAGAAGAAGGCGACACCGTTTCTTTTGGTGAAGTTACCTTAAGCGTGATTCATACCCCAGGACATACACCTGGAGGAATCTCTCTTTATACAGACGGGGTTGTCTTCGTTGGCGACACGCTTTTTGCCGGTTCCATTGGTCGCACCGATTTTCCCGGTGGAGATTTTGGCACATTGAAATCGAGCATTCAGGCAAAACTCTTCAAAATGGATGATGATGTAAAAGTCCTTTCAGGGCATGGGCCGGAAACAAGTATAGGCAGGGAAAAGCGTTATAACCCTTTTGTGGGCCAGTTATAGGGATACCGGCTATTTTCGATTTCTTTTTCCATCTGACCTCAACCGGGTTTTTATAAAACGAATCGGATCTGAAATCTCATTTATTGCTCCATTAGTTAATCATGAGTAAACCCCCGGCTTTGAAGGAAAGACTCTCAGAGTTTGACATTTGCGGGAATATACGAAAGCCTCACATACAAGTAAACCGCTCAAAGTTTACAAGTAAGGAGGCTTTCGATGAATCGAGGTTAAATACATTATTACTTTTTAAAATAGAGTGTCTTAAAATCATTAACAAGATCTTTTAATTTGTTGACATTGGCTAAATCGGTCGTTTGTTTACATTGCATGCTATAGATCAGCATCTGATGAAGTAATCCAAGTTTCTTTTCATAGCTATTCGTATCCGTCTTGATCCGCTGAGTCATAAAATATTGAGTGACAATCTCTTGAATTTTATCGGCATGGTGCTCCTTATTCATAATCCAGCGCACCAGTTGGTTGGAATTATGATGTTCTTTTTTTTCGAGTTTTATGATTTGATTCATGGACTTCTCAATGGTAGCGATATCCTCATTGATCATATCGATTCGCATCTCGTCATGGTAAATTCCACAGGGTATTTCACAATGAGCAGAAGCTTGTATGGCTAAAATAAAGACAAAAGAACAACCCACCAGAATTTGTAAAAATATCTTTCTCATGACAAAATCCTCCTTAAATTTTTTTTCGGCTTGCGATTTAAAAGGCCTTTAGCCACATTCGAGTGTGAAACTTGAGTCTATAAATTTTGGCAAAAAAAACTTTCTGATCACCGGCAGTTTAGATGCCAAACGGGTGGTTAGCCCAAAATGGCCTTCAGGTCCTCATCAGGTGTTGCAATCGGTTTGATGTCGAAATTTTTCACCAATGTATCCAGTACATTCGGGGTCAAAAAAGCAGGCAAAGAGGGGCCAAGCCGGATCCCCTTGATACCCAAATGCAGCAGAGCCAACAGGACGCACACCGCCTTTTGTTCATACCAGGATATGATTAAAGACAGCGGAAGTTCATTCACGTCGACATTAAAGGCATTGGCAAGGGCCACAGCGATCTGGACGGCCGAGTAAGCATCGTTGCACTGACCTGCATCCAGCAGCCTCGGAATGCCGCCGATATCTCCGAGATCTTTGTCAAAAAACCGATATTTGCCACAAGCCAGGGTCAACACAACGCAGTCTTTCGGAACTTTTTCCACAAACTCGGTGTAATAATTACGCCCGGGCTTGGCGCCATCACAGCCGGCCACCAAGAAGAAGTGTCTGATGGCCCCGGCCTTGACCGCTTCGATGACCTTGTCCGCAACGCCCAAGACTGCGTTGTGGGCAAAGCCCACTGTTACTTCCCGGCCATTTTCATCTTCCTGGAAACCGGGCAGTTCAAGGGCTCTGTCAATCACGGGTTTAAAATTCAAGTCGGAAATGTGCGGAACGCCGGGCCAACCGACCATACCGCTCGTAAAAATATTGTCCTTATATTCGTTCTTGGGTCTTTGGATACAATTGGTCGTCATCAGAATGGCTCCGGGAAAATCCGAAAATTCTTTGATCTGCTTTTGCCAGGCCGTACCAAACTGGCCATAGAAGTGCTCATATTTCTTCAACTTCGGGTAACCATGGGTCGGAAGCATCTCTCCGTGTGTATAGATGTAAATGCCTTTGCCTTGGGTCTGTTTAAGAAGCTCTTCAAGATCTTTCAGATCATGTCCTGACACTAAAATGGCTTTCCCTTTTTTGTGGCCAAGCGGGACACGGGTCGGCACCGGATGACCGTAAATGCTTGTGTTTCCGGCATCAAGAAGCTCCATGGCCTTAAGCGCGGCCTCACCACACTTGAGGGCCAGGCCTACCCAATCTTGCAAGCTTAAATCATCCCTCTGAATGGCTGCCAGACCTTCATGGATGTAGGCATACACTTTATCATCTTCCTCCCCTAAAATCTGGGCGTGGTCCGCATAGGCGCTGACTCCCTTTATGCCGAAGAGAACGGTGTGTTTCAAAGAGAGAATGTCCGGGTTATCGCCCGGATAGGATTTTAAGCCGACAGCTTCACCCTGCTTAACCAACCCCTCCAACGTAGATTGAGGATTAAACTTGGCAGGTCCATCATGCAGATCAACATTCCCACCGGCGGCCTTAACTTTTTCTTTCAACTGATCACGCTTTTCGGCGGCCTCATGAATCAAATTTTTGAAGCGGTCGGGATCGAAATCCACATTGGTCAGCGTCGAGAAGGCCGCTTGAACAGTAAAAACATTAACATCTCTATCCGTGACACCAACTTTTCTTCCCTCCACGGCAACCTGGGATAGCCCCATTAGCGTATAGAGGAGGAGATCCTGTAAAGCCGCCACCTCGGGCATTTTCCCGCATACTCCCTGCACCGTGCATCCCGTGCCTTTTGCCGTCTGTTCACATTGATAACAAAACATTGCATCCTCCTCTCATTTCAAGTTGTTAGCTACATCAATCGTTAAATGATACCCGAAACTAATAACTGAAAACATTCATCTTTTGTTTATTGGTAAGTGAAACATCCTTCCAAAAACTTTTATTACCTAAAATAACAATTTATTTAAAAAAGTAAACTAATGGCACAAATTCAAGATCTGGAAAAAGATTCAATATATTAGAGAATAAAATATACGGCATGATAAAAAAGAAAGGCAAGGCTTTTTGTTTTTTCAGGAGTTTGAAATGACGGGGTCAGTTTAAAAAGAATGTTTCACCATGCTTGATATCGACCAGTCGGTCACTCAATCCTTCCTTTTCCAGTTCTTTTTTCAGGTCTCCGGGTGGAAAATGGACCGGTTCGTCGCCCAGACGAAATGTTCCCCAGTGAACGATTATCATCTTTTTGGCATTGAGTTCTTTAAACGCCTGAACCGCTTCCCGGGGATTGATATGGCTGGGAGCCATGAACCACCGGGGTTCATAGGCACCAAGATTGATGACAACCAAGTCGATATCAAAATCCTGTCCGATTTCTGAAAATCCGTCGAAATATTCTGAGTCCCCATGATGTAAATCGTGTGTCCGACGGATGTTTCGATCATATACCCTCCCCATAAAGACCGATTGGGGCTTCGAAAAGGGTTTCGCATGGTCCAATGGCTGCCAGCACAACAGCAGGGTGAAAAAAACGCATCAAAATTCTGATTTGAAGGTCGGTTAAAACGCGCCTATCTGACAATCCTTTATTTTGACCTTCATGGCTTCACAAGCACTGCTGACAGTCATTTTGCTGACCTGCAACCGGGATGCGATGTCCCATGCGCGCTTACATGAAAGCCTTTCCTGAACAAGCGCATCGGAAATAGCATCTTTTACATCCTCATTTATATTGTCCTGAGGTTTAATAATCTTTTTTTTAGGCTGATATCCAAACAATCCCAGCTGGCATTTCGTCAATTTAAAATTCATCAGGTCAGCCGTCTTGCCCACCTTTTCCGGTGAAATCTGTAACGCTTTTGCAATTTCAAATGCCACGGCACAGGGAATTTTGTCGTTTTTTGTCCGTTTCAATATTTCATTTTTAATCAAGGTGTCAGGTTTTTCATCGGGTCCATGCTTTGTTGAAAAAGTTTTGCCTTTACTAAGACTCATAACACGCTCCTTTCGTGATGTTTTTGCCGTAAAAACGTGATAAATTAGACGTCTTTAGAATCAATCGATTTTGAAACCGATCCAAAATCTGCATTTTGCTTGAATTTCAGGGTGCTGTCTGTTAATTATACCTGAAGCTCCTTTGAAATCGATTTGTTTCAAAGGGCTAAACCATTATAAAAAATTATTGTCAAATTTATTTAATATCAGGTCATCATGGCTTTTTCAATAAAACGAAGAAAAACTCGCCAGATTAAGGTTGGAGATGTAAGTGTGGGCGGGACAGCAACGGTTGCCGTCCAATCCATGACCAATACCTTTACCCAGGATGTTCAGTCCACTGTTTCACAAATCCATCGCCTGGAAAAAGCCGGGTGTGAAATCGTCAGGGCGGCTGTGCCTGACCATGAAGCTGCTGAGGCGATATCTTCAATTAAACAACAGATTTCGATACCGATTATTGCCGACATCCATTTCGACTATCGCCTGGCTATTGCTTCGGCGAGGTCCGGTGCCGACGGCCTCCGAATTAACCCGGGGAATATCGGTGGTGAAAAAAAAGTCAAGGCGGTTGTTGATTGCGCAAAGGACGTTAACATCCCCATTAGGATCGGGGTTAATTCAGGTTCTCTTGAAAAAGATATCCTAAAGAAATATAATGGGGCAAGCGCGGAAGCCATGGTTGAAAGCGCTATTCGGCATATTGATTTATTAACATCTTTCGACTTTAATAACATAAAGATTTCAATAAAGGCCTCCGACGTCCATCGTACTGTAGAGGCATACCGGCTTCTTTCCTCAAAGACCGATCTGCCCCTTCATGTGGGGGTAACAGAGGCAGGAGGCCTCTATTCCGGAGTCGTCAAGTCGTCTCTTGGCATCGGAATGCTCCTTGCAGAGGGTATCGGGGATACGATTCGTGTTTCTTTGACTCGGGACCCGGTGGAAGAGATCAGGGTTGGATACGAAATCCTGAAAGCGCTGGACATCCGCCAATACGGGCCGGACATTATATCCTGTCCCACTTGCGGTCGCTGCAAAATCGACTTGTTTAAAATTCTCGAACAGGTTGAAAATGCTTTATTGTTAAAGCCGCTGCCCATCAAACTTGCCATTATGGGCTGTGTAGTGAACGGACCGGGAGAGGCCAAAGAGGCCGATATCGGTGTTGCCGGCGGCGACGGCACAGGAATTCTTTTTAAAAAAGGAAAGGTCATAAAAAAATTTCCCGAAGACAAAATTGTCGAGGTTTTGCTGGCTGAGATTGATAAATTTGATGAATAGCCCCATAGGGTTCTTTCTTTACGATCCTTTAACCACGAGGCTTGTCCGCCTCTGGCGTGATTACACGTTTTTTAGAAAAGATTATCCATGGAGCGATTTAACAAATAAAAACACACCGACCCCTGAATTTAATTGTATCTGAAGCGGTAATATTGTCAGATATAGAAAATGTTGCACGAATTGAGGAATTATTAAATGGGAAAACAGAGTAAGACTGCAATAACACCAACGCGAGCTGACGATTATCCCCAATGGTATCAGGAGGTGGTCAAAGCATCGGATATGGCGGAACGATCACCGGTGAGAGGGTGTATGGTTATAAAACCATGGGGATATTCTCTCTGGGAAAACATCGTTAGGGAAATGGATGACATGTTTAAAGAAACAGGGGTTAAAAATGCATATTTTCCGCTTTTTATCCCCCTGTCTTTTCTCGAGAAAGAGGCCGAACATGTAGAAGGATTTGCAAAAGAATGTGCCGTTGTGACCCACCACCGGCTGGAAAAAGGAGTCGACGGCAGGCTTGAACCCGCAGGCAAACTCAATGAACCCCTGATTGTACGCCCCACTTCTGAAACGATCATTGGAGATTCGTTTTCAAAATGGGTTGGGAGTTATCGGGATCTCCCCATACTTATCAATCAATGGGCAAATGTCGTGAGATGGGAAATGCGAACGCGCCTTTTCTTGCGAACCAGTGAATTTTTATGGCAAGAAGGCCACACGGCCCATGCAACTAAAGAAGAAGCCATCGAGCGGACGAAATTAATGCTCGATGTTTATGCCAGGATGGCTGAAGAATACCTGGCCATACCGGTTATTAAAGGAAGAAAATCAGCTTCCGAAAGATTTCCCGGAGCGGTCGATACCCTGTCCATGGAAGCGATGATGCAAGACAGAAAAGGTCTTCAGGCCGGCACATCACATTTTTTGGGACAAAATTTTGCAAAGGCTTCTGATATCAGGTTTCAGACCGCCCAAGAAACTGAAGAATATGCGTGGACCACTTCATGGGGCTCATCCACCCGGCTTATCGGCGGACTCATCATGTCCCACGGTGATGATGACGGTATCATTCTCCCGCCAAAGGTTGCGTCTTCACATGTCGTCTTGATGCCCATCATCCGAAAGCCTGAAGACAGAGCACAAGTGATGGAATTTGTTGAAGCAGCACGCCTCAGAGGTG
>RCNC010001898.1_pt1 | contig 14016 bp, 12 predicted proteins | sample 2041301 | NCBI WGS metagenome assembly RCNC01 (sample SAMN09708231, study PRJNA481090) | Marine sediment metagenome, whole genome shotgun sequencing project. | biome: marine sediment; feature: ocean; material: sediment; isolation source: Sewage treatment plant 13A marine sediment (STP13A) ... | reverse complement strand
CTGAATGAAATCAAACAAGCCACAAAGGATGCTGAAACCCAAGGCACAAACGGGCTTGAAAAACTATGTGAATACGTGTTGAGCAAAGCCTTTGTGCATCCTGAAGCTTCTGCCCTGATAGCCGAAATTGATGCTATTGATGACCCCAAACGACGTGAAGAATTACGCAACAGACTTAGCGGCGCAAACAAACGCATCGCGACCTGGATTCATGAAGGCGTGGAGGACGGTAGCATCGCACCTTGCGACCCTGATCTGGCCGGTCGCTTCGTCATGGGGGTATTTAACTGGATGCCACGCTGGATCGGGTCATATGATAAATCAGTTGAAGAAGTGACCGACTACTTCGTCTCGTTAATCCGCAAAACACTGGCCCCTTAGCAACTTCAAAACAACCTGACCTATGGTTATGGGACTTTAGAATATGGAATTAAAAGGAAAAACCGCCCTGGTCTTCGGTGCCGGGTCGATCGGTCCCGGTTGGGGAAATGGAAAAGCTTGCGCGGTCACCTATGCCCGCGCCGGTGCCCGTGTTGTCGCAGTAGATCTCGACATTGAAAAGGCTCGTGAGACCTGCGATATCATCAAGCATGAAGGTGGGAAAGCACTCCCTCTGGCAGCGGATGTTGCTAACTCCAAGTCAATAAAAAAGGTTGTAGACCAAACCATAGAAAAATTTGGCAGTATTGATATCCTGCATAACAATGTTGGTATCAGTCTGCCCGGGGGTCCGGTTGACCTCAGTGAAGCCGACTGGGACCGTAGCATCGACTGTAATCTGAAAAGCGTATTTCTGGCCTGCAAACATGTATTACCAATAATGGAACGCCAGGGATCGGGTGTCATTATCAATATTTCTTCGATCCTGAGTGTGCGTGTTTCACACTATGACCAGATCGCCTACTACGCCTCCAAGGCTGGTGTTGATCACCTGACCCGCGCGGTGGCCGTCAAGTACGCCGATAAGGGTATTCGCTGTAACTCAATACAACCCGGCCTGATCAATACACCGCTTCTTTATGGAAACAAGGAAGTCGTGATTGATGCACACGGTTCGGTTGAAGCGATGGTCTCGGACCGCAATACAGCCAGCCCGACCGGTAAAATGGGCGAGGCCTGGGACATCGCCAACGCCGCCTTATTCCTGGCCAGTGACAAGGCTGCTTACATCAATGGTGTAGTTCTGCCGGTAGACGGTTCATTGATATGCAAACAGGCATAACCCTCCGTGCCATATATAGAGACTCAAACCCCTGAAGACCAGCTTAAATCCATACTGACGTCATCCGACCGCCTGTCCGTAAGCAGCAGCGGCGATCTGCTCATTGAGAACATCACTGCATCACAGCTGCTAAAGCAGTTCGGATCACCGTTGTTTGTGTTTTCGGAGGCCACACTTCGAGATAGCTATCGCCGCATCCGGCGCGCATTCACGAAAGCCTGGCCTGAACCGGTTAACATCATGTACGCCATCAAGGCCAATACCAACCTGGCACTGCGGGCAGTTTTGAACCAGGAAGGTGCTGGCGGTGACTGTTTCAGCGAGGGGGAATTGTATGCCACCTTCAAAGCGGGTGCAGACCCTGAAAAAATTGCCTTGAACGGGGGTTACAAGAGTCGGAACAGTCTTCGTATTGCGGTTGAACGCGGAATTATGGTCAACATCGACGCCGAAAGTGAAATCGAGCAGCTAAGTGCCATTTGCCGGGATCTGAAGAAACAAGTCAGGGTCAGCATCCGTCTAAAGCCCATGAGTGATGGCTACAATGAGGTGCGCACTGATTATTTTGGTGGCGATCAGCTGGCAGAACATGTGCGTCGCACCAAGTGGGGGTTTTCGGTCAAAGAAGCCAACAGGCTGATACGACGAATACAGGAAACCCCTGAATTACTGATGACCGGTCTGAGTTTTCATATTGGTCGTGTTACGCAAGGTCTGACATTTTTACGTCACTATGGGCATGCACTAGGCGGCATGGTCGTCGACATCTACCGTGAAACCGGATTTGCACCAAAATTGCTCGATATCGGTGGTGGATGGGCACGCGAGCGTGATCCCGAGTCAAAGGCCTTGGCCCTTCATTCCACCCCGGTGGAAAGTTGCGCCAAGGCCGCCTGCGATAGCATTCTAAAGCAGCTTGAATCGGCGAATATTCGGGTGCCTGAACTATGGGTAGAACCCGGCCGTTTTATCGTTGGCAATGCGTCGGTATTACTTTCAACCATTGGCACCATAAAACACGACCTGGGATTAACCTGGGTGAATATCGACGCGGGCACCAATGAGTTGCCGCGCATCGATACCAGCGGCAGCGCTTACCACGTTTTGGCCGCCAGTGGCATGCAAAGACCGGCCAACCAGGTAGTGGATATTGTCGGGCCGATCTGTATTGACTCGGTCATGGGCAGGGATACCAACATGCCGGAAATGAAGCCGGGTGAACCCGTCGTCATCCTCGATGCAGGCATGTACTCGGAATCAGCTTCGACCCAGTTCAACAGTATGCCCCGCCCCGCGACGGTACTGGTGAATGGTTCAAAGGTGGACTTGATTAAAGAGCGTGAAACGGTCAGTGACGTGTTCCGTCAGCACCGTATTCCTGATCGTTTGTTCTAGCAGCTTCCCGGCCTGGTTATCAGCCACCATCACCAAAGAACATTGATGGTTGCAAGCCAAATCTGGCCGATAATCGCTCAATAGCAAAACGACTCAGGCTCCGTTTACCACTCAACACCTTTGACACCATCGCTTTACCACCAATTTCGGGCAAGTCACTGCCGGTTAGTTGATATTGGGCCATCAGGGTTTTCAGCAACGCGACATCTGCGGGAACCCCCTCTGCCTCGGTGACGAATGTGGATAAATCCTTATTGCGAGACTCATAGGTTTCAATCGAGTGTATGAGCATATCAATCAAAGGGTTCAACGGGTCATCCAGTTCGTCATTTGCAGTTTCAAGCGCATCGGCCAGTGCATCCAGGGCCTGCGCGTAATCTGCGTCATTCTCGATACTGATAAAAGGCCGCGCAGTCATCAAAAAAGAATGGTACGCGTCCATTAGCGCCAACTGAGCCATGAATTCACCTCCTGTTCTTCGCCTTGCGAAACTCGCTTGTCAATTTATCGTAGTTCGCATGGCTGACAATATGTTTTACGTACACACGCTTGTTCACAAACTGGATGAATGCGATCACCCTCAAGTTATTACCCCCGACATCCAATACCCACCACTTGTCCTTGTATTTGAACTTGTCCAGGGATGGAAAAACCGCTTTGAGTTCGTCAGGGTTTTGAAAATCCACTTTTTGCAGAACCTTGAACATGTCCAGTAAAGCAGAGCGATCGTTGGGATAGTTCCTGGCAGCATCGCTAAAAGGCCGTTTGGAGATCACATTCATAACCGTACTGACTAATTTCCTTATTGATCTTAAAGACAGGTTGACTCACAGTCAACTTTTTGAAAGTAAAGATTACCTGTGACCAATCAAATTAACGACTCGTGTCATTTTGGACGTGAAAAGCTTTGAGTCAGAATAAGACGAATACGGTCAGACGAATAGTGAAAGACCACTCTACAGTTTGTAGGGTATCAACCCTATATAGCTGCCAGGCTAATCCCTAGGAGCCTGTCGGATTTAACATGATCTACTACGGAAAAGCCGAATTTGGACGGTGCACTTGACTTTGTCCGAGAATGTATCTGCGTATCCATCCACGACCTATCTGAAATATTGATAGCGGACACATTGGTTTGAACTTTGATTCAATGTTATTATACATTAGTTCAAACAGATTGGCTGAAGACGGGAATCCACTCAAAAATGAAACGTAAAGTCATCCTCACGTGTGCGGTAACCGGCAATGCGCCGTTCAACCCGAAACACCCATGTTTCCCGGTAACCCCCAAAGAGATTGCTGCCGCGGCGATTGAAGCAGCCAAGGCCGGTGCCTCGGTGGCGCATATCCACGTCCGAAACCCCGAAACAGCAGAAGGCAGCCGGGATGTGAAGCTGTTTCGTGAAGTGGTCTCGAGGGTACGTGAATACGAGACCGATATCGTGATAAATCTTACCGCTGGCCTGGGGGCATTTTTTCTGCCTGACCCGGAAAATGAAGGACGCGCACTCCCGGAAAGTGACCTGATTGGCGTCGAGGAGCGAATTGCACACCTGGTCGATTGTCTGCCCGAGATTGCCTCGTTGGATGTAACCACTGGCAACCAGGTGGAAGGCAGCATGGAATTCGTCTATCTCAATACCACCCGCACCTTGCGGGGTATGGCTAGACGTTTCCAGGAACTCGGTGTTAAACCGGAACTGGAGGCATTCCAGGCCGGTGATGTGCTGTTTGCCAACCAATTAGTGAAAGAAGGTCTGATTGACGGAACACCCATGTACCAGTTTGTGCTCGGTGTCTTATGGGGCGCACCCGCTGATCCGGAAACTATGCTCTATATGCGCAACCTGTTACCCGACAACGTCCAGTGGGGCGCGCTGGGCCTGGGTCGTATGCAGTTTCCGATCGTGGCGCAATCGATCTTGTTGGGCGGCAATGTTCGGGTCGGCCTGGAAGACAACCTGTACCTCGAAAAGGGCGTGTTTGCCACTAATGGCCAGTTGGTCGAGCGCGCGGTGAGGATCATCGAAGACCTCGGTTGTGATGTTGCAACACCGACCGAGGCGCGTGAAATCCTGCAATTGAAGAACTTCAACTAAGACCTGCATAACAGACCCTGATAGGTTGCTGGAGACTCGCATGACCAATGTAATTGAACTTTGCGCCTTAATCACTGGAGCCCTCAGATGACACTTAAAGTGGCTATTATTGGTCTGGGTGGTGTTTCCGAAGCACATCTGAGCGCTTATCCTGCGGTTGAGGGTATTAAAATCGTGGCCGCAGCTGAACCGCGCAAACAAAGACTCGATGAAGTCTGTGCCCTTTACGGTCTGCGTGGGTATGCCGATTATCAGGAGATGCTCGATAGCGAGGATTTGGATATTGCCTGCGTACTGGTACCTGCCAGTTTGCACCAGCCAGTGACGGAGGCTTGCGCTGCTGCGGGTGTTCACGTTTTTTGTGAAAAACCCATCGCAATCGAACTGGCTCATGCTGAGGCTATGGTCGCAGCGTGTGACCGGCACGCAGTTAAGTTTTTCTATGGTGCGTCTTACCGTTTTCTACCGGCAATACAAAAGGCCCGTGAACTGATTAAGCAAGGGCTAATCGGCAAGGTCATGCTGATGACTGAAAGCGTGCTTGGTGGCAGCGGCGCGGAAGGCCATTCAGCTTTGAGCTTCAGCCATTACCCCGAGGGTGGACCGGGTGGATCGGGTATGGGACTGGTGGATCACGGCATTCACATGATCGACCTGTTCCCGTGGCTCAGCGACAGTACAATCGTTGATATTTCCGGTATGGGGAATATTTCAGGTGCGCCACCGGCAACGGAATATGTGCATATGGCACTGGCCAACGGAGCCGTCGGACAGTTACTCTACAATGACTGCACATTCGACACCGACCTGCCTGTCGAGGGTATCTTCAGCCATGGTGCTGCCTGGGATATTAACGGTTCCTTGCCTGCCAACAGCTGGCATGCACACCCCGGTTGTATCCGGGTTTATGGCAGCCGGGGTTCGCTGCGGATTTTCCACTATGCCAATTATCTGTTTCTGAACGATCACAATGGTATTTGCCAGGTGCCTCTACCCAACCGCCCACCACCGGCCCAGTTCGCGCTGCAAACGCAAACTTTCGTGGACAATATTCGCAATGATCAAGCTCCGGAGGTCAGCGGGCTGGATGGCATCAGGGCACTGCGGGCATTGCTGGCCGTGTACGATCCGGCCCGGCCACTGGAGGCATCAACCTGATGCGTCAGCTTTTGTTTTACTTCCGCCAAACAGGGTTTTAATCAATGCTTGAGTTTCATTCGAGAACCAGGATTTCAGGAAGGTAGCTACACCGGCGACATCCTGTTCCGCAAAAGCCTGTTTGAAATGTCTGCGCACGATAGCCCTGTTGCCAAGCATGGAATGCCGCGGCAGGGACAGCAATGCTCTGCACCAGTCAATCGCATGTTGTGTGGTTGCTTCATGACCCGACTCCAGCGCATCGACCAAACCGATTTTCAGGGCTGCCTCCGGATCAATCAGGGTGCCGGCAACCAGCATCTGTTCAGCTAGTCGCGGTCCGACCAGCCGGGCCATTGCATTTTGAATCACCGGTACCAAAACCAGGCCCACGCGGGTTTCATTCAAGCCTATCTGATATTCCCCGCGACTCATTACCCTGTAGTCACTGGCAATACACAAGACAGCACCGCCGGCCGGGCAGTGACCGGTGATGGCAGTGGCAACCGGTATAGATGAGCAGGCGATAACCCCCATCAACCCAATGAATGCTTCCCAAAAACCGGCCATGTCTTCACGACCGAGTTGCATGAGCGCCTTAACATCCAGACCGGCAGAAAACATATGAGCCTGGCCGGATATCACTACCGCATCACATTCCGCTTCGGCCGCAAGCAAACTGGCGGTCAGATGATTGACCAGCGTAGCATCCAGCGCATTAACCGGTGCCTTTGCCAGGCGTAATTCACGAATATTGCCGTGTTGAATAACTTCCAGCATAGCGTTTCCTGTTTCCTGTTTTGATTTTTCAGACAAGGTGGAAATTTTCTCCACGCTCGGCACGTTCACGCAACCAGTCTGATACGGTGAACCGGGCGCCATATGTATCCGCCATGCGATCACACTCCGCTACAAAGCGTTTGATACCAACCGTATCAATGAGTGAAAGCGTGCCACCGGTCCAGGCCGGAAAGCCCCAACCGAAGATTGAGCCAATATCGGCATCGGCGGGGTGATCGAGGACACCTTCCTCCAGGCAACGGGCGGACTCAAGTGCCTGGCGATACAACAAACGGTCAATCACTTCCTGTACCGGGGGTTGCTTTTCCAATTGTGGGTAAAGCTCGGTCAAACCAGGCCACAGGTGTTTCTTTGCACCTTCCGGGTAATCATAAAACCCTTTGCCAAAGCGTTTGCCCTTACGGTCCAGATCCTCGACAAACTGACGCATCACGGGGAAACTTGAAGAAAATTCGAAACCATCACCAAAGTCCTCTGCTGCTTGCATGGTGATTTTGTAACCGAGATCCAGCGTCACCTCATCCATCACCGCCAATGGACCCACCGGCAAACCGGCCATTTTTGCGGCATTCTCAATCAGGGCGGGATTGATACCCTCACTCAACATGGTCATACCTTCATTAGTATTGCTACCAAATACACGGCTGGTGTAAAAACCGGGACTATCATTGACCACGATAGGTGTCTTGCGAATCTGTTGAATATAATCAAGTCCGTGTGCGATCGCCTCCTTGGAACTCTGCTCACCAACGATCAATTCAACCAGCGGCATCCTGTCAACCGGTGAGAAGAAGTGCAGACCGATAAAACTTTGCGGCCTTTTCGAGGCCATTGCCAGGCCGGTGATGGGCAATGTTGAGGTATTACTGGCGAAGATGGCATTTTCAGGGATCACCGCCTCGGTCTTCGCGGTCACAGCCGCCTTGATCTCACGGTTCTCGAATACTGCCTCAATCACCATTTCGCAGCCTTGCAGGTCAGCATAATCGGTGGTTGGGTGAATCATGTTCAACAATGCCTGGGCTTTCTCCGGTGTTGAGTAACCGCGCTTGATGGCTTTGGCAAGCAGGTTTTCCGAGTAGGCTTTACCACGCTCCGCCGAGTCGATATCGGTATCCAGCAAAACGACCTGCATGCCGGCCTGTGCCGAAACATAGGCGATACCAGCACCCATCATGCCGGCGCCGAGGATCCCCAACCTGGTAACCCTGGATGGCTCTATTCCTTGTGGACGCCGGACCAGTTTATCTGCCTCACCCTTGTTCACAAACAGGCTACGCATCATGTTGCGCGCGGTAGCACCCGCGACCAGTTGACCGAAATATTGTGACTCGATATCAAGCCCGGCATCTATTGGAACGATACTACCCTCATAAACGGCCGACAAAGCGGCGATGGGAGCCGGGTAGTTGTGTTGGGTATTGGCGGCCAGCATAGCGGTGCCGATCATGAATGTTTTTGCATTTTTTGGACTTGCAGCCCCTGCCCCACCGGGAAAGCGATAACCCTTGGCATCCCACGGTGCAACCGCGTTGGGACTCCCCAACAACCAGGCACGGGCCCGCCGGGAAAGTTCATCGACAGGTGCGATCTCATGTACGGCACCCGCTTCAAGCGCTTGTTGGGGGTTCAGCTTTTTGCCCTGCAAAATGACCGGCAAGGCCTTTTCAATACCGATCAGACGTGGCAAGCGCTGTGTGCCACCGGAACCGGGCAGCAGGCCGATACCCACTTCAGGAAGACCCAGCACCGCCTTCGGATGATCGGACATCACCCGGTAATGACAGGCCAGGCAAAGCTCAAAACCGGCACCCAGGGCAAGACCATTAATCACCGCGACAAAGGGTTTACCGCAGGTCTCGAGACGCCGGAATATGTCTGTCATTTTCTGACTATCTTCATAACCCTGTACTGCGCTCTTACCCTTGTCGTGAAATTTGACCATTTCCTTGATTGAGGCACCGGCAACAAAAGCAGGTTTGGCCGACGCCACAATGGCTCCGATAACATTGTTATCGATGGCCACCTTGCTCACGCATTCGTACAGATCGACGATCATTTCCTCGTTCAGGACATTCATTTTTTCGCCGGGCAAATCAAGTAACAGGGTCGCAATACCGTCGCTATCGACGGAATACTGAATTGTGTTGTTCATAACGGTTTCCATAATCCTTGTTTTATAAAACAGCCTGTTGATCAGACCCGCTCAATAATGGTTGCTGTGCCCATGCCACCACCGACACACAGGGTAATCAAGGCGGTCGACAAATCACGACGTTCCAGTTCATCCAGCACGGTGCCAAGAATCATCGCGCCAGTTGCACCCAGCGGATGACCCATGGCGATCGCGCCACCGTTCACATTGATTTTGTCATGCGGAATATTCAGTGTTTGCATATATAGCAATACCACGGCTGCAAAGGCTTCATTCAATTCAAACAGGTCGATGTCCGAGGTGCTCATGCCTGCTCGTTTGAGTGCTTTTTCCGTGGACGGGGCAGGACCTGTCAGCATGATGCAGGGATCAGTGCCAATCGATGCAAAAGCCCGCACGCGTGCCCTCGGTTTCAAGCCCATGCGTTGGCCCGCCTGCGCGTTGCCAACCAGCACTGCGGCAGCACCGTCGACAATTCCACTGGAGTTGCCGGGCGTGTGCACGTGTCTGATGTTTTCGACTTCGGGATAACGTTGTAGGATGACTGAATTGAACCCCGCCTGTTCACCCATCGCTGCAAAGGACGGGTTCAGACTACCAAGACTATCCATGCTGGCATCGGCACGTATAAATTCATCGTGATCCAGTACCACCTGGCCGAGATGATCCCGGATCGGTATCACCGAGTTTTTGAACCAACCCTGCTGCCAGGAATGCGCTGCCCGTTGCTGACTGGCGACCGAGTAGGCGTCGAGATCCTGCCGCGAAATTCCATACTTGGTTGCAACCAGGTCGGCACTAACGCCCTGGGGTGTAAAGTAAGTCTTGTAGGCGACCTGTGGGTCTGTAGGCCAGGCGCCGCCATCCGACGCCATTGGCACACGCGACATTGACTCGACACCGCCACCGATGACCACATCCGACTGGCCCGCCATCACTTGCGCTGCCGCGGTGTTAACTGCCTCCAGACCCGAAGCACAGAATCGATTGAGTTGTTTCCCGGGAACGCTTTGCGCGTAGTCGGCGTTCAACACGGCAATCCGCGCAATGTCCGAGCCCTGTTCTCCCACCGGGCCGGCACAGCCGAGCACCACGTCATCTACAAGTACAGTATCCAGCTCATTGCGGTCACGCAAAGACTTGAGCACCTGGCTGACCAGATTGATCGGTGTAATGTGGTGCAACGAGCCATTGGGCTTGCCACGTCCACGTGGTGAGCGGACGTGATCGTAAATATATGCTTCATTCATGTCTTTTCCTTTGATATAAATTTATTTTCAGAGTTTTAATCAAGCGCTTGAACAGGCATGGCGGCCGTCAGCAATTTCCATAACTCCAGGTCAAAATCCCTGCTACTGACAAAGTTGCCTGCATCATCCAGCTTCCAGGTTGAGCCAGTGCGTGTCACTACCAAACCGAGCGAGGGCGCGATGTAACAACGCCTCTCCGAGGTGCCCATTGCGGCCACCAGGTCAGCCGGGGCATCGCCGAGCATTTTGCCTGCTGTTACCCCTGTCGTATTCCGCACCCAATTCCAACCCTGCGGATTGTTCAGCCACCACAACAGACCGTAAGAAGGATTGTGGTCCGATGACGGGGATACTAATTCTTTGAGTGATTCCGGGCTGATAATGGTCTGATCCCGCCAGCGTCCACCAGCTTCGATCATCAGGCCGAAACGGGCTAAATCAGGTGCCGTCGTTACCAGTCCATTCATATTCCACTGCCGAAAAAACTCACTGCGGGTGATCCATTCAGTCTGACTTAGCCCCAATGGTTTGGTCAGCCACTCGCGGGTAAAATCATTCACCTCGCGCCCACTGGCGGCCTGGATAATATCGTTAACCAGAGAATAGGCCTTATTGATGTATGACCATTCCTGGCCGGCTGGAAAGACGAACTCCAATTTTTCGGAAAGCCCCGAGGTCATAGACATCAGGTGGCGTACGGTAATAACGGCTTCCTGCTCGGAAGTTACCTGTGACCAACCCGCACCCAGGTAAGTGGATACAGGGGCATCAAAATCCAGTAAGCCCTTGTCCCGTGCGATCCCGGCGAGTATTGCGATAAAGCTTTTCTGTGTCGAGGCCACATCTTCACGCGCCCAGCCATCAGGGCTGTCACCGTGATACCAGACATCCCTGTAACCAATCGTTGCGACCATCGGCGGGTTTTCCAGCGTCCATTGTCGTTGGGCCAGGATTCGGCCATTTTTAAGAATAACCAGGCCGGATGAATTATGTGCACTCGCAAACTCGAAAAGTTTTTCGAGAGCTTCCATATCCCAGCCTTCATCGGCAGGATTCAGAGACTCCCAATTGTCCTCGGCAGAAGGAAAGAAAATTGCGTCATCTTCAGCATTCTCTACAAAGCTTAGCTGGTTTGTCGTGGCACAGGCATTTAGCACTAAAACCAAAATCACCATAAGCGGAAACGCGAAACTCTTACCAAACTTCATTTCTATTCTCCATAAAGTAAGGCTTTAAAAGCCTTTCCAATTTCAACCAACAGTTTACGAACCACCCATTTATGACTCCGCGATTCTATGTTTTTCAGTTCGTCAGTGATAATATTGTATATTGTTGACAATGAACATTCCAGAGGGCATGCTTCAACTTGTCTTTTTCATGCCAGGGGCTTGGTCATTGCATCTATTCATTAACCGGTATACAGGGAAAATATTGTGACAGCTTTGGAATCATTCAGACATGAGGTAAGGAATTGGCTGGAAGCCAATTGCCCGGAATCAATGAGACGTCCTTACAAACAAGATGCCGATCTATGCTGGGGCGGCCGTCAGCATAAATTCCAAAGTGAAGACCAAAGAATTTGGCTTGAATGTATGGCAGCCAGAGGCTGGACAGCACCAGCCTGGCCTCAGGAATATGGTGGCGGCGGATTAGACCGTGATCAACTGAAGGTATTGAAAGAAGAGCTGGAACTCATAAATGCCCGGCCACCGTTGGAAAGTTTTGGTATTACCATGCTCGGACCAGCCTTGCTGAAATTTGGTACGGAGGAGCTCAAAAGGCAACATCTTCCACCTATAACACGAGGTGAGATTCGTTGGGTGCAGGGTTATAGTGAACCAAATGCAGGCTCTGACCTGGCAAGCCTGCAAACACGCGCTGAGGATATGGGTGATCACTATCTGGTCAACGGTTCAAAGGTCTGGACTTCTCATGGCGAGTTGGGAGACTGGATGTTCTGCCTGGTACGCACCGACTTCAATTGCAAGAAACAGGAAGGCATCAGCTTCGTCCTGTTCGATATGAATTCACCTGGTATCACGACACGGCCAATCAAGCTGATCAGTGGACGATCGCCTTTTACAGAAACCTTCATTGACAACCTGAGGGTTGAAAAAAATCAGGTTATCGGCGAGATCAACAAGGGCTGGACTGTTGCCAAATATCTATTGACCCATGAACGCGAGATGATCGCCGACACAAAATTATTCAGTACCGGTAGTAAAACGCCGCGTAAGTCGGCTGTTGAGGTGCTGGGGATTGAAAACGGTGTGCTACGAAACACCATGCTGCGTACGGATATCGCACGTTTTGAAATGGACGAGCATTGCATGGACCTGACCATTGAACGCAGCCGCGACGAGTTGAAGGCCGGCGCCAGTTTCGGTGCGGCCTCATCCATGTTCAAACTCTACGGCACCGAGCTGAACAAGAGGCGGTTCGAACTTCTGATGGCTATCCATGGCAACGACGCACTGGTTTGGCAAGGAGATGAGAGCAGAGACGGTTATCTGCCGCGCTCCTGGCTGCGTTCGAAGGGTAACTCGATCGAAGGCGGAACCTCTGAAATCCAGTTGAATATCATCGCCAAGTGGATTCTTGGCTTACCAGGATAGAAGGAATAGAAATGTCTCTTGTACTCAATGAAGAACAACTGATGCTCAAGGATTCAGCGCAAGACTTTCTGCGCAAGCGTGCGCCCGTGAGCCAAATTAGAGAACTTCGCGACAACGATAACAAAGATGGATTCTCTCGCGATCTCTGGACAGAAATGGTCGAAATGGGATGGACTGCAATCCTGGTGCCGGAGGAATACGGCGGCCTGGGTTATGGCTATATGGAGATGGGGGTCGTATTGGAACAAAGCGGTCGCACTTTGACGTCCAGCCCGCTGCTTGGTACTGCACTTGTTGGTGTTAGCGCCCTCACAACAGCCGGTACTACAGAGCAATGCAACTCATACTTACCTGCAATAGCAAGCGGAGAACACTTGCTGGCACTGGCTTGCGAGGAAACCGCACAACATGATCCAGAATGCGTCTCCACGACAGCAGTCAAGACCGATCATGGTTATCGAATCACAGGACACAAGTCCGCGGCTTTAGATGGTCATGTGGCGGACACCTACATTGTCAGCGCCCGCTGCGGGGCGGAGATTGCCTTATTCCTGGTACCCGCAGATTCTGATGGAGTCTCTGTCACCCAATATCCTGTCCTGGATATCGACATTGCCGCCAATGTGAGTTTTGATCAGGTTGATATTGAAGAAACCCATTTGCTTGGTAAGCTGACCAATGGTCGAAAGACGCTGGAGCGGATTCTTGATGTTGGCCGGATTGGGGCCTCTGCGGAGATGCTGGGTATCGCCCAGGAAGCATTTGAGAGAACGCTTGAGTATCTGAAGGAACGCAAACAGTTCGGGGTTCCGATCGGCAGCTTTCAAGCACTGCAACACCGTGCGGCTCATCTCTTCGTCGAAATCGAGATGTGCAAATCACTGGTGATTAAGGCTTTGCATGAACTGGATGAGCATTCTGATGGCAGTGCGGAACTGGCAAGTCTGACCAAGGCCAAACTCGGCGAAACATCACACAAGGTGACTGCTGAAGCTATTCAATTACACGGCGGAATTGGCATGACAGATGATTTTGACATCGGTTTTTTCCTCAAACGCAGCCAGATTTTAGAAAACCTCTATGGTAGCGTCTTCTATCATCTGGATCGGTATGCCCGAATGAGAGGCTACTGAAGTATCGCTATGACCCAACGCATTCCTGTATCACCTCACTTCCGGACAATTTGCCTGGAGTCATACTGCAATGTGGGGCGTGCAGAATTGCCACACGGCTTCACCCCGTTGGATGCAGCGGATTTTGGTATTCAGTCACTGAACGGTATCCCCTTCGACCTTGGTCAGGCGGATATCAATAATGTGCTGCTGTTGGATGAGCACGCGAT
>RCNC010001894.1_pt1 | contig 14042 bp, 11 predicted proteins | sample 2041301 | NCBI WGS metagenome assembly RCNC01 (sample SAMN09708231, study PRJNA481090) | Marine sediment metagenome, whole genome shotgun sequencing project. | biome: marine sediment; feature: ocean; material: sediment; isolation source: Sewage treatment plant 13A marine sediment (STP13A) ... | reverse complement strand
ACCTCATCCGGTACAGTCGGTCATTCACTCAGTCTTGGTGTTGCAGACTCTGTTACGGTCCTTGCTGATTCAGCAGTTATGGCAGATGCTGCGGCAACCAGGATCGGCAACGAAGTTGGTAACGGTAAAGAGCCGCGGAACGGGGTGAAAAGTGCTCTTGAAGCGGCTGAAGAGATAAAAGGCATCCGGGGGGTTCTCGTCATCTGTGCAGAGCTTCTGGGAGCAATTGGCATGGTGGAACTGGTTCCACTTGATTGAGGTTAGGTATGACAGCATTGGAAAAAACAGACGTTGACGGAGAAAGAAGGAAAATTGAACGCAGGCATCTCGTTTTTTACCTTCGAATTTTTGACGGGATGAGCAGCCGTGTTCTAGGCCATCTTGTCGATGTAACAACCAGGGGGGCGATGCTTGTCTGTGATACCCCGATTCAGCTGAATCAGGAATTTCGTCTGAGAATGAGGCTGCCAAAAGAGCTGTCCGGGCGTTCCGAACTTGTGATCGATGCGAAGAGCATATGGTGCAGGCCTGATACAAATCCGGATTTTTTTATAGTAGGATTTCGACTGGCTGCTCTGGGGGCAGAGTATGAGGGGTATATCAAACATCTGATCACTGACTTCAGCATTGAAGAGACCTTGACAACCCAGGATTCAGAAAATCCCGCCTGCAGCCTCAGCAGCCCGGCACGCATTTAAAAGGAGTAGCTACCTGTCAATAAGTGCTTGTGCCTCAGCGACAAGAGCGTCTCTGAACTGACTGACAAATCGATCCACATCTTCTTGCCAGGAGTTAAAAACTGATATATTATTTTTTTCCAATACACTGTTATTCAGGATTGAATTGGCCGGACGATGTGCAGGAGTAGGGTAATCTTCAGTTGTGCAGGGGATAAATGAATACGGTAGCTGCATTTTCTCAAGAAAGTAACAGGCTGCCTGGTACCATGATGAATAGCCGGTCGAAGTCGTATGTACCACCCCTCGAAGCGGGCTCTCTATTAATGTCTCAATCTGACGAGCGAGGGTGTGAGACCAGGTCAGGGACCCGTACTGATCGTTGACAATCGTAAACGGGTGATGGGGGTCAGAGAGCGCAAGCCGCAGCATGGTTTTTAAAAAATTGGGGCCGTGTGCGGAATAGAGCCATGCAGTCCTGAGGATGATTGAGTCTTCAGCATATTTGCTGGTCGCCAGCTCTCCGGCCAGCTTACTCCTGCCGTATTCCGAAAGCGGATTAACCGGATCATCCTCCTGGTATGGTTCTGGAATCTCTCTGTTGCCATCGAAGACATAATCAGTTGAGATATGAATTACTCTGCACCCGCATGAGCTGGCAATTTCTGCGATATACTGTGGTCCGCTGTTGTTAATTTTCCAGGCGGCATCTTGTTCTGTCTCACATTTATCAACAGCAGTATAGGCGGCACAATTGATAACGCACTCGGGGGTTGCCTGCTCAAAGGTTTTTTCAATACTGCTCCGTTCCCCGATATCAATGTCGGGATAATCGATACCGGCAATGTCATAACGATTATTAAGAATTGTCATGCAGTCTGTTCCGAGCTGGCCACCACTGCCAATAATAAGTATTTTCATGAAAAATTATTCTCGAGAGGGATATTATCGCGGATGATGTCCATTATATATTGGCCATACTGGTTTTTAAGCGTATCCTGGGCAAGACTTGTCAGTTGGTCAATGGTGATATATCCAAGCTGGTAGGCAATTTCTTCAATGCAGGCGACCTTGAGCCCCTGCCGTTCCTGCACCGCCTGGACATAGCTTGATGCCTGCTGCAGCGATTCGTGGGTACCGGTGTCGAGCCAGCAGAATCCCCTGCCAAGCGGCTGCACTTTCAGACTACCCCTGCGCAGGTATTCGAGATTTATATCGGTAATCTCCAGTTCCCCGCGTTCTGACGGCTCCACCTGTTCGGCAATGGCACAGACATCATTATCGTAGAAATAAAGTCCGGGTACGGCATATTTTGATCGTGGTATCTTCGGTTTTTCCTCAATACCAAGGGCATTGAAATGTTCATCAAATTCCACCACGCCATAACGCTCTGGGTCGCGAACGAGATAGCCGAAGATAAGTCCGCCTGACGTCAATCGTGAGCTTTCCTGGACAATGGAAGTGAATCCGGGGCCGAAAAATATATTATCGCCGAGGATAAGGCAGACGGAATCGTTGGCGATAAAAGATTTTCCGATGATAAATGCCTGGGCAAGCCCATCCGGGTTTGGCTGCACTTCATAACTGATTGATAAGCCCAGATGAGAACCGTCTCCAAAAAGCTCCTGAAAAGCGGGCATATCGTGCGGAGTGGATATCATCAGTATATCCCTGATTCCGGCAAGCATCAGCACCGAGAGCGGGTAGTAGATCATCGGTTTATCGTATACAGGTATGAGCTGTTTGCTCAACACCTTGGTTAACGGATACAACCTGGTTCCCGATCCTCCGGCAAGTATTATTCCTTTCATAATTTCCTGTAATATTCAGTAAATCTTTACATTATCGGTCTGCTAAGGGTACATTAAATAACAAATATGCTCCAGAATATAACCACACTCACCAACCTTTGATAAAGCTTTATTGTTTTGAGGGCAAGAAATAAATTCAATAGAAAAATCATACTTGCAACAGATGTACACAGGATAACGGAAAATGAAAAAGACAATACCTGCCTGTTTTACGGCATATGATATCAGGGGACGGATTCCGGATCAGCTCAATGGTGAGCTGGCACTAAAGATTGGTAGAGCATATGGCGCCATCTATAGGCCGTCCAAAGTCGTTCTTGGCCATGATATAAGGCTTTCAAGTCCCGAACTGACCGCAGCCGTGGCCAGAGGGCTCAACGAGATGGGAGCTGATGTCCTGCATCTTGGTCTGTGTGGCACCGAAGAAGTTTATCACGCGGCTTTCAGTATGGTGGATCAGGGGGTTGACGGCGGTATTATGATAACTGCAAGCCACAACCCGTCTGATTATAATGGTATGAAGTTCGTAACCAGAAAGGCGCGACCGGTTACCGCAGAAAATGGGCTTTCTCAGATGGCAGAGATGGTCACTTCCGGCAGTTTACCGGCGTCCGCTTTAAAAACAGGCGGGCAACAGACTGTTTCTGATAAGTTCAGTTATATAGATCACTTGCTCGGATATGTCGATACCTCATGCTTGTCACCGTTGAAGCTGGTGGTAAACAGCGGAAACGGCTGTGCCGGTGCTGTAGTTGATTTACTGGACAAGCGCTTACCCATGGAATTTGTCCGGCTGCACCATAATCCTGACGGTACCTTTCCCAATGGTGTTCCGAATCCATTGTTGCCCGAGAATCGGGATGAGACTGCCCGACTGGTTATCGAGTCCGGCGCTGATCTTGGAATTGCCTGGGATGGTGATTTTGACAGGTGTTTTTTCTGGGACGAAAACGGCATTTTTATTGAAGGCTACTATCTGGTCGGTCTTTTGGCTCTTGAGATGCTCAAAAAAGAGAGCGGCGGCAAGATCCTTCATGATCCACGATTGATCTGGAATACTCAGGATCTGGTTATCGCCGCAGGTGGTCAGCCGCTGATAACCAAGACAGGACATACACTGATCAAGGAGAGGATGTGGCAGGAGAACAGTATCTATGGCGGCGAAATGTCCGCCCACCATTATTTTCGTGATTTTGGCTGTTGTGATTCAGGGATGATCCCCTGGCTGCTGGTCTGTTCGATCATCAGCAGATCCGGGACCTCTCTTTCAGCGCTTGTCACAGAGCGCCTGGAGCGTTACCCGGTATCAGGAGAAATTAATTCGGTAGTTGATGACGCGGATGCTGCGATAACGCGGGTAGAGCAACATTTTCAGGGCGGTGAAAAAGACGATATTGACGGACTGAGTCTTGCTTTTGAGAATTTTCGTTTTAATATTAGGAAGTCAAACACCGAACCACTACTGCGGCTCAACGTTGAGACCCGGGGTGATAAGAAGTTATTGGAAGAAAAAACCGGCGAACTCCTCGAACTGATCCGTCGATAATTGCTGCCGGACTCAATAGTAAATTCCCATTGGCACGTAGCTGAGCACCTTGAAATCTGACGTATAAGGAGTTTGAACTGTTTGAGCCTAGCGAGTTTTTAAACTCCCGGCAGATTTCAGGGCGCGCAAGGTGCCCGAAGGGCCGAGTGACTCGGGTGCCCTTTCTTTTGGTTCTTTTCTTTGGGCAAACAAAGAAAACGAACAGAAACATTTTATTGCTGGCTGAGCCTTGATTCTCTGACCTGTCCCAAAGGACCAGGTCCTAACTGATAGAACGAATAATCTGAAAAATTTTTCAGGAGAACGATATGCAGACCATCCAACCGGTAATTCTGGCCGGAGGCACCGGCTCACGATTATGGCCGCTATCACGTGAAATGTATCCCAAGCAATTACTATCCCTGACAGATCATACCTCGCTTTTACAGACAACTGTCACCAGAGTCAGCGCTATTTCAGGGATGCTGCCTCCAATCGTTGTTGTCGGGGAAGAACATCGATTTATAACCAAGTCCCAGATTGATGAGCTCGGAATCGGTGATGACTATACGATTCTGCTTGAACCGGTTGGGCGTAATACTGCACCGGCGATAGCTGGTGCGGTCCAGTATATAGCAAATATGCAGGGCCATACCGATCAGGTAATCCTGGTACTGCCGGCTGACCACCTGGTCAGGGATGTTGATGCATTTGAGGGCGCTGTTCAGGAAAGTGCCAGGCGCGCAGCCGAGGGAGCGGTCGTTACCTTTGGCATCGAGCCGGAGCGTGCTGAAACCGGCTATGGCTATATCGAATGCGGGGATGGCGGCAAGGTACAATCGTTCAGGGAGAAACCGCCGTTTGAGGTCGCTGAAAAATATCTTGCCGAGGGAAATTATTACTGGAACAGTGGGATGTTTGCCTTTACCGCTGAGACCTTTATCGAGGAGATGAAGCAGCATGCCCCGGCCATTCTGGACTGCATGGTAGAAGCTGTTGCCAAGGGCCGCCGTGATGATCGTTTTTTTAGATTTGCCCTGGACGAGATGGAGAACTGTTCCGAGGAGTCCATTGACTATGCCTTGATGGAAAAGACTGATCGGGCGGTTGTTGTCACCGCAGACCTTGGCTGGAGTGATATTGGGTCATGGCAGGCACTCTATGAAGTTTTGGGAAAAGATGCAGACGGTAATGTCTGCCAGGGTGATGTTATGCTTGAAGATACCAAGAATTCCCTGATCCGCTCAGAGAATATGCTGGTGGCGGCAGTGGGACTCCAAGATACTCTGGTCATTGAGACATCAGATGCTTTGCTGGTAGCACCGCTTTCACGGTCTCAGGATGTTAAGAAAATTGTTGCCACCCTGAAAAAAGACAAACGTGAGGAATTCAGATTTCATAAGACTGTTTATCGCCCGTGGGGAAATTACACGGTCTTGTCGGTCGAACCCCGTTATCAGATTAAAAGAATAACCGTCGATCCATCACAGATACTCTCTTTGCAGATGCATCATCACCGTCATGAGCACTGGGTTGTGGTAAAGGGGACGGCGAAGGTGACAAATGGGGACCAGGTAATATTGCTGCATGAAGACCAGTCAGCCTACATTCCTGCAGGCAATATGCACAGATTGGAAAACCCTGGGGTTATCCCGCTGGAACTCATAGAAGTACAGATCGGCAGTTATCTGGGAGAAGATGACATTGTCCGGTTCGAGGACGTCTACGGACGAGACCTGTAACGGTCTGGTCAGTTACTTTGTGGTGTGGGTTTTATCCATGTGTTCATTAAAGGCATCGATATAACGTCTCAATATCCTGCGGCCTTCTGTTGACATTTTGACAAACTCCAACCCTGATACATAGCGGTCACCGGTTTGTTCCGTATAGGTGACGCGTGCCTGGAGATCGATAAGGTCCTCTTCAACTCCTACGGTAATCTCGAGGCTCTCGGCAGAAGATAATGAATAAACAGTTTCCAGCTTCAGTCCGTTGACGCTCACATCCAATGTTCTTCCCATGGAGTAGCGGCCACTTTTCCCATCGCTATGGGTGACAATATAATCAAGTAAATGAAGAGAATCCCATCTGATAAACTTGCGCTTCTCACCGTGCGACATACAAATCTCCTTGCAATTTAACCCGCCGGAACTGAAGGTGCGTGTTCCGGGAACATTGAATGAATAGCTGACTCTTCCGCCTTGACAATTCCTCGCTCTGTTATCAGGGAACTGATAAGGTGGGCAGGTGTCACATCAAAACTGTAATTAACAGTCTGGGTTTCGGGGGCAACCAGGGTAACGCTTTCTATTATATCATCTTTAGTAATGCCTGTGATAGTGGTAATTTCATTCCCAGATCTTCTTTCTATAGGAATATCATCCCCTCTGTCAAGAGTCCAGTCAAAAGTTGAGGACGGAAGGGCCGCATAAAATGGAATGTCGTTGTCTCTGGCCGCGAGCGCTTTAAGGTACGTACCGATTTTATTTGCCACATCCCCGGTATGCGTTGTTCGGTCTGATCCAACAATAACCATATCCACCTCACCCTGCTGCATGAGATGGCCGCAAGCATTGTCGGTGACCAGGGTGTTGGCAATACCTTCCTGCTGAAGTTCCCACGCAGTTAGCCGGGAGCCCTGATTCCACGGGCGCGTCTCACTGACCCAGACGTGAATATCAATTCCGGCATCGCGCGCCGCATAAACAGGAGCGGTGGCGCTGCCGACATCGACAAAAGCAAGCCAGCCTGCATTGCAATGGGTTAGAATATTAACACGCTTTCTGTTCTTTCTTATCCAGGTATCATGAATGAGCTTCATTCCATGCCTGCCGATCTGCTCACAAAACCGAGCGTTTTCATCAGCGATACAGCACGCCTCACGAAATATTGTTTGACGCATTGTCTCAAGTGAGTCAACAGAATCTATGGTCGCAAGAATGCGGTCAACTGCCCAGGCCAGGTCGCGAGCGGTTGGTCTGGCGGTTTTCAGGAAGTCACCAGCCTTTATAATTGCATCCCGGTAATGTGATGACGGTGCGTGTACAGCAGCAAGGTGCATGCCGAAACCGGCAGTCGCCCCAATAAGCCCAGCACCACGGACAACCATATCTTTAATGGCATCATGGGCGTCTTCAACCTGCATCAACGTTTTTGTGACAAAATGATGAGGAAGCTGGCGTTGATCGATGACCTTAACCGCGGGAGGATTTTCCGTGGAAGGCCAGATTGTTCGGTACTGTGTTCCATTAACTTTCATTATTTTTTATCCATAAAGACGGGTGTTATGAAAACCATTGGGACAAACGTCTAAGAATAAAAAGCATGTCTTGCCTCAAAGGTCAATATCGGAATCGAAATATTCCTGATGATTCCCATCTTTTAACTGATAATGAATCTCTTAGCATACTACTGCAACCTGAACAAAAGAACCGAGTTATGCACAAAATGTAAAAAACAACAGCAGCAGAATTTTATCATTCACTCAAGCAACTGTAAAAAATAAATATAATTAGTAGTTATGTGTTTTTGGATTCAGGGTATCACCGAAAAGATATTGAATTATGTTCCATTCATGTTAATCTCCCGTGTCAACAATACAAACATATGACAAAAATGTAACATTTTGAATAAAGCTGACACCACCTTTATCCTGGCTTCTGGCGGGCAATCCTGGTCAGTTGTTTGTCCAACTGAAAGGTGCCCTTATCGTAAGTGTCTATGCTTTTGTTGTAAGTTGGATTATCTTTAAGGCCATTAATGCAACGATTGGATTGCGGCTTTCTGAAGAAGATGAGGTGGTCGGGATGGACTCAACAGAACACTCCGAAACTGCTTACAACAACTAGCCCCAGAGCTGGGCATGCCTGCCCGGGCTATGGGGAAAGCGTGATATTTGAGGGAGGAATGCAATGAAGAAGATAGAAGCGATTATAAAACCGTTCAAACTTGATGATGTCAAGGATGGGCTCAATGAGCTCGGTATTAAGGGGATGACGATTTCCGAGGTAAAAGGCTATGGTCGCCAGAAAGGACACACCGAGATTTACCGGGGAGCCGAATACCTCGTCGATTTTATCCCAAAGGTGAAAATTGAAATCGTAGTGCCGGCAGAACGGGTCGACCAGGTGGTTGAAAAGATTCGTGAGTCTGCGAACACAGGAAAGATCGGTGATGGGAAAATTTTTGTACTTCCGATTGAGAGAATTATTCGGGTCAGGACCGGTGAAGAGAATCGTGATGCGGTCTGATGGGTATGGAAACTCGACTTAAAACACAGAAACAGGCTCTTGATGATTTGTGGTCCCGCGGTTTAAGTGGAACCTCGCTCTTGAAGGACCACAGCCTTCTTGCCGATAATTTTATCAGGGATTGTTTTGCAAAAATTGAAATCAGCGACCTGCAGTCGCGAGTCGCTGTCGTAGGTCTTGGCGGTTACGGCCGGCAGGAGCTTTTTCCATTTTCAGATATCGACCTGATGATTCTTTTTCACCCCAGGCTGCGCAAGAAGGTGGGGAGCGTGGCAGACGGTCTTCTCTATCCGCTGTGGGATACCGGCTATGAAGTGGGGCATGGTGTCAGGACTATTAAAGAATCAATGGTCCAGGCGGCAGAGGATTATGTTTTTCAGGTGGCAATGCTTGATGCCCGGCTGGTGGCCGGATCTGAGATTTTGTTCGATAAACTTATTGATACCTATCGTCGAAAATTTATCGAAGGCCATCGCCATGATTTTGTTCGAAATATGAACCGCTACAGTGAGGAGCGAAGAGAGCGGTTTGGTAGCCATGGCTATCTTCTGGAGCCAAATATAAAAGAGAGTAAGGGAGGGCTTCGTGACTTGCAGGCAATGGTCTGGTCTGCCAAGGTGGTTTTTGGCATAGACAGTGTTCAGGGGATTGTTGATGCCGGTTTCCTGCTTGAAAAGGAGGGGCAGCGTTTTCAGGAAGCTCACAATATGCTGGTGAGAATACGAAACCGACTCCATTACATCAGCGGTAGGAAGAACGACCAGCTCTATTTTGAGCAGCAGGAGGAAATGGCTGCAGCCTTTGGTTATAAGGATGGTGATGAAGCGCTGAGTGTTGAGCATTTCATGCGTGATGTTTATGGTCACCTGCGAGCCATTGCGGTCATCGCCGATCTGTTTTTTGATCATGTCAATGAGGTTCTTGGTCTCGGTGGCACAGGGCTGCAGGTAGCTGATCGTGAAATAGAAAACTGGATCGAACTGAGGCAGAACCGAATACACCTCGTTGCCCGGCCCGAAGAACTCACAGCTAAGCCGCATCTGTTGATGAGGGTCTTTCTTGCCGCCTCACGATACGGTGTACCGGTTCATCACCGGTCGAAGATGACCATAACCAAAAACCTCGGCCTGATTACCGAAAAAATTCGTTCATCTCCCCGAATGGCCAAACCTTTTTCGGCTATCCTTACCGCGCCAGGAACTATCCTGCAGGTTATGGAGGCCATGCTTGAGACCGGCCTGCTTGGCAGTTATCTCCCCGAGTTTGCAAGGATAGATGCCTTGGCTCAGCATGATGTCTATCACATCTATACCGTTGACCGCCACTCCCTTCAGGCAGTAGCAGAGCTGCACAAGGTTGTTGGTGAAGAGCCTGAGATAGCAGCAGGTGTCAGCCGTCTGAAGCCGTTTTACCTGGCCGCTCTCTTGCATGATATCGGTAAAAATTCTGGTCATGATCATTCTGAATATGGGGCTGAGCTTGTGCGTGTGGTTGGTGAACGGCTTTGCCTTGACCATGGTGAGGTTGAGGACTTGAGTTTTCTGGTCATGTATCACCTTTTTATTCCGGAAAACGCCCTGCGAAGGGATCTCAATGATACTGTTTTTATCAAGCGGTGTGCCGAAACCATTAAAACTTCAGAACGCTTGGCGATGCTTTACCTCCTTTCAGCCGCAGACTCCAAGGCCACAGGTCCCTCGGCATGGAGCGACTGGAAGGCGACCTTGATGAGAGACATGTATCTCAAGGTGGATGCCTACCTTGCCCATATGGATGATGCTGAAGGTATGCCGGCAATTGTCGACCGGCAGTTTGAGGAAGGGGTCGAGTGGCTGCGCGGGAAGGTGGTGGATCTGGTGAGCAGAGAAGCGGATCTGAAGATGAATGTTGCTGATCTTTCAGCCGATTACCTTAACAGTTTTACCCCCGGAACCGTTGTTGAGCACTTGAAATTTCACCGGGATTACTATCGGGTGATCAGGCAGAAATCGCTGACTATTGCCGAGCAGAGCACTGATCACTGGTCTGTTCTGGTGATGTCACGTGATAACCCGGGGCTGCTGGCCAAGATCTGCGGTGTAATGGCACTTAATAATCTTACCGTTGTCAATGCCCAGATCTTCACCTGGACAGACGGTACTGTTGTTGACGTTATTGATGTCAGGCCCTCCGATGGGCTGCCCTTTGAGGAGAGGGACTGGCTGAAATTAAACGAGGACCTGGATAAAGCGGTAAGCCATCGCCTGGGGCTCAGCTATCGACTCTATGAAAAGCTCAAAAACAATTATAGCCATAAGCGAGACCTTACCGGAAGTCAGGACCACCGGGTGGTCCTGGATAATGATGGTTCCGACGACTTTACCATTGTCGAAGTTCACGCAGCTGATCTCCCGGGTCAGCTCTACAGGATAACTCAAACTCTGGCTGATTTGGGCATAAATATCCACAAGGCCTTTATCGCCACAGAGGTTGGCCAGTTGATAGACGTTTTCTATGTGCTTGATAGAAATGGCCGGCGGATAGAAGGGGAAGAGTATCGGTACGAGGTAACCCAGGGACTGCTCCACGCCATTGGCGAGCCTGAAAAAGAGGCGTAAAAATGACAAATATGTAATAAAAATCAAATTTATCTTTTTTTACTTGCAGTTTTTGTAACAAATTGGTAAACGGACTGCTACTGATTGAGATCAAATCAGATTATTACAGATTAACTAATCATAAGGAGATGTGGAAATGACCAGAGACGAAATAATGAAAGTCATTGAGGAGGAGAATATCCATTTTTTCCGACTCCAGTTTGTTGATATTTTCGGTTTTATGAAAAATGTTGCGATCCCTCTCAGCCAGATAGAAAAAGCACTGGATGGCAAAATGATGTTTGATGGATCCTCCATCGATGGATTTGTCCGAATCGACGAGTCAGACATGTATCTGATTCCGGATTACAATACATTCGTAGTGCTTCCCTGGAGAAATAAAGAAGGTGTCGCAGCCGCCCGAATTATCTGTGATATCTATATGTCAGATGGAGAAACTCCGTTTCTTGGTTGTCCACGAGTAAACCTTAAGCGTGTCCTGGCAGAGGCAAAAGATCTGGGTTTTACCATGAATGTCGGTACAGAGGCTGAATTCTTCCTGTTTGAGCTCGATGAAGATGGATTGCCAACAACTGAAACCAACGATGTCGCCGGTTATTTTTCCCTTGACCCTGAGGACGGGGCAAATGATTGTCGTCGCGAGATCATCGAAACCCTCGAGAAAATGGGTTTTGAGATTGAAGCATCCCATCATGAGGTTGCTGAAGGGCAGCATGAGATCAACTTTAAATACGCCGACGCACTCACCTGTGCTGACAACACCACCACCTTCAAGTGGGTTGTAAAATCAATCGCTGCCAGATATGGCCTTTACGCTACCTTTATGCCAAAACCGATTTTTGGCATAAATGGCTCAGGTATGCATACCAACCAGTCTCTTTTCAATCTGGATGGCACTAACGCCTTCTTTGATGAGTCTGACAAGCTGCAGCTTTCAAATACTGCATATAAATACATTGCAGGCATCCTCAAAAATGCTCCAAGTTTCGTTGCCGTGACCAACCCGCTGGTTAACTCCTATAAGCGCCTGGTACCTGGCTATGAAGCACCGGTTTACGCTGCCTGGTCAGCATCCAACCGCTCTGCTCTTGTCCGGATTCCTGCCGCCCGCGGTATGTCTACCAGAACTGAAGTACGATGTCCGGACCCCAGCACCAACCCTTACCTGGCGCTGGCGATGATGCTCAATAGCGGTCTTGACGGTGTCAAGAACGATCTCCCGGTACCGGCCTCTGTCGATAAGGATATTTTTGAGATGAACGCCGAACAGATGGCAGCAGAAGGAGTAACTGTGCTTCCGGGTAGCTTGGAAGAGGCTATTGCAAAGTTCAAGGAAAGCCCGATCGCAAAGGAAACACTTGGAGAGCATATTTACATTAAATATATCGAAGCGAAAGAGAAAGAATGGGATTCCTACCGTTGTGCGGTAACTGAGTGGGAGCTCGAAAATTACCTCTCCATATACTAGGTACCTCAGCCAGTAACCATACTCCTGGCATCAAAGGGCCCAACGTGTCATCCGGCATGTTGGGCCCTTTTTGTTTTTATTCTATTTATCGCTGCTTGCCATAGAAGATCCGACAAGGTAAAAAGAGCTGAGATAAGGGAAAGGAGTAATGAACATGAACGACTCAATCAGGAGCAGGAAGCCAGGTAAGCTCTCAGCCGCTTTACCAGAAATAATGCGGGATAAAGGCTGGGAACAAAAGCTGGATCAGCATCGCGTTTTTATTGACTGGCAGAGCCTTGTTGATGAAACCACAGCAGCTCATTCGCAGCCGCTGAAAGTGGTAAAGGATGTGCTCTGGCTGGAGGTGGAAAACTCTTCCTGGATGCAGCAGCTCCAGTATCAGAAATTTTATCTGCTCGAGACACTCAATCAATATTTGAGAATATCTCGTTTTTCGGATATTCGTTTTACCGTCGAGGAAAAGAAGAAAAAAGCGGTCGTGAAAAAGGAGAAAAGCATACGATTCGTGCCGCCATCATTGGCAGACGTAGAAAAATTCAAGAAACAGATCAGCTTCATCGAGGATGAAAAGATCAAGGATTCACTGATGCGTCTCTGGTATCTCTCCCAGGCATGCAGGAAGGACGAAATTTGAGCAAATCAGCAGAGAACGTGCAGGCATATCTCAGACATCATTTCGATGCCGACATCATCGTAATACGGACAGAACATGATCTACAGCAATATATTGGAATCCATCGGTAATACCCCCCTGATAACCATTAACCGGCTCAACCCCAACAGCTCGGTTACAATTCTTGGCAAACTCGAGTCGCGCAACCCCGGTGGCTCGGTGAAGGAGCGCATCTCGCTGTCGATGATCGAGGCTGGCGAAAAGTCCGGTGAACTGACCCAGGATAAAATAGTTCTGGAGGCTACCAGTGGTAATACCGGCATCGGCCTGGCAATGGTCTGTGCAGCCAAAGGCTATCGCTGTACATTGGTTATGCCCGAGTCCGCCTCGATTGAGCGTAGAAAAATAATGCAGGCCTACGGCGCAGAAATTCTGCTGACTCCGGCCGCCCGGGCAACAGACGGTGCGATAGAGAAAACCTATTCACTGGCCCTGGAGTATCCTGATCGCTACTTTCTTACAGATCAGTTTAATAATGATGCAAACTGGGGCGCACATTACAACAATACGGCACCTGAAATATGGAAGCAGACCGAAGGCAGGGTAACCCATTTGGTCGCAACGCTCGGCACCTCTGGAACAGTCATGGGTTTGTGCGCATGGTTTAAAGAGCATCAACCTCACGTCCAGATTGTCGCCGTAGAGCCCCATCTTGGCCATAAAATCCAGGGACTTAAAAACATGAAGGAGTCCTACAAGCCTGGAATATTTGATAAAACGGTGCCTCACGCCATTGTTAACGTGGATGATCATGATGCCTTCAGTATGGCACGGAAACTTGCCCGGCATGAAGGAATTCTGGTCGGGATGAGCAGTGGTGCTGCAATGTGTGCAGCAATTGATTATGCCGGCAATTTAGACGACGGAGTTGTTGTTGTCTTGCTGCCAGATGGTGGCGAGAGGTACCTGAGCACACCGCTCTTTACACCGAAGAGCTCATCGGTGAAGGAGAAGAAGGCACAGCTCCGGTTTTTTAACACCATGAGTAAAAAGAAGGAACTGTTTGTCCCTCAGAAGGAAGGCGAGGCCACCTTTTAT
>RCNC010001893.1_pt1 | contig 14044 bp, 11 predicted proteins | sample 2041301 | NCBI WGS metagenome assembly RCNC01 (sample SAMN09708231, study PRJNA481090) | Marine sediment metagenome, whole genome shotgun sequencing project. | biome: marine sediment; feature: ocean; material: sediment; isolation source: Sewage treatment plant 13A marine sediment (STP13A) ... | reverse complement strand
GACCCTCAAGATTGGTGGGAAGCACTCTTGCAGACAGCCAAAAAATTGCTGCAGCGCAAATCAGTACCCCCTGATCAAATTGTGGCCATCGGTATTTCCAGTACATTTTCAAGTACAGTGGCAGTGGACAAAAATGGTGAGCACTTGATGAATTCGCTTACCTGGATGGATTCTAGGGGCGCACCCTATATCCAGGAGCGTATTGCCGGATTTCCGGAGGTGAATGGACTGAATGTATTTAAGGCCTTGAAGTGGATATCAAAGACTGCGGGGGCACCCTCTCCTTCCGGCAAGGATGACATCGCCCATGTCTTGCTGACCAAACACGAATTCCCCGAAGTGTATGAAAAGACCTATATGTTTTTGCCAAGCAAAGACTATTTAAATCTTCGGCTGACCGGTCAGTTTGCGGCGTCATTTGATTCCATGCATCTTTTCTGGGTAACAAACATAAAAGATATCAACAAGATGTATTACGATGACAAGCTGTTAAAAATGGCAGGAATCGATAGGAATAAACTTCCTCCCATGAAACAGGCAACCGATATTCTCGGAACCGTCACCGCATCGGTGGCAGATGAGATTGGTATCAGCCGGGATGTAAAAGTGGTTATGGGATCACCGGATCACCAGTGCGCCTGTATCGGGTCTGGAGCGGTGAGGGACTTTGAAGGTCATTTATATATAGGGACATCTTCCTGGATTGAATGTATGGTTCCCTTTAAAAAGACCGATATTCTACACTCTATTGCTTCCTTCCCTACGGCCATTCCAGGAAAATACCAGTGTATCAATGAGCAGGATTTAGCCGGAGGCTGTTTAACGTTTCTAATGGATAACATTCTGTTCTATGAAAGTGCTCAAATTCCAACGGTTATTCCCGATGAGGCTTACGATGCGTTGAACAAGGTGGCTGATCAAGTTCCGCCAGGCAGTGATAAGCTGATTTTTACACCCTGGTTAAACGGTGAACGGACGCCAGTGGACGATACACTGTTAAGGGGTGGTTTTCATAACATGTCCAAAACAACTAATCGGAATCATATGATTCGGGCCGTATTGGAAGGAGTTGCCTATAATACACGCTGGATGCTGCACTATATAGAAAAATACATCGGTCGCCCCCTGAACCCAATTAGCGTTATCGGCGGGGGCGCAAAATCGAGCATCTGGTGTCAGATTTTCGCCGATGTTTTGCAACGGGATATTCGACAAGTGAAGAATCCCATCCACGCTAATGCACGCGGAGCCGCATTTATCGCGCTGGCCGGGCTAGGAGAACTTACTTTTGAGGATGTCGCCAATCGGGTGCAGTATGACGCCACATTTACCCCCGATCCGGACAATAGGGCCATCTATGATGAACTGTATACGGCCTTCATCAAGATTCATACTGCTAACAAAAAGATTTACCAGAAACTGAACCGTCAATGATATAATACTATCGATAGTACCATTTCCTGGATATTTCCCCAAGTGAATTCTTCCGTCTTCGCTCTTCGAGCTACGCTGGGACAAGAAGGATGGCTATGATTACCAAAAAGAAAGTAGTAAAGATTTTGGTTATCTTCTTCGCTATTGGCATCATTGTTATCTTAGCAGGCCCACGCATAGAGGTTGAGACCAAACTGTTTCCTGTTCATTTACCGGCCGATCTTGATGGATACATCGCCCAATCAGAGGCGCAATACTCCAATATTGTAGCGGGGGCCGAAAAGTCAATTGTTTGGGCTAATACAGCCAACAAGCAAAAAACCGAATATGTTGTTGTTTTTGTCCACGGGTTTTCTGCTACACGGCAGGAAATCGCTCCCGTTTGTGATATTTTGGCCAAAAAAATTGAGGCCAATTTGTTTTATACTAGGCTGCGAGGTCACGGTAGAGATGTGGAAGCTATGAGTAATGCTTCTGCCAATGAGTGGATGAATGATGTCGTTGAAGCTTTGGCCATTGCTAAACGTCTGGGAGAAAAAGTGATCATCATCGGAAATTCAACAGGTTCTACACTGGCTGTTTGGGCAGCAATGCATGAAGACCTGCGGGAAGGTATTTATGGATTGGTTCTGATATCACCGAACTTTTATCCGGCAAATCCGATCGTAGGCATCTCACTTTTACCTTGGGGGCAGCAAATCGGAAGAGCCATGATGGGTGACTATCGTGAATGGGAACCCAGAAACGCGCTGGAAGAAAAATATTGGACTTATCGCTACCGGATTGAGGTCATTTATACCATGATGGGACTTGTTGATATTGTAGATCACTTGGATCTCAGCGAAATGAAAATACCTGTATTGGTAATCCATTCTGATAGGGATCAGGTTATAAGCGTAGAAAAATTGAAAGAGCGATACCAAGAGATCGGCTCGAAAATAAAAAAAAGAGTCACGGTCAATAACACTCAGGATGAATGGGGGCATATTCTGGCTGGAGATATCATATCGCCAAAAACAACGGGGACTGTCGTGACATACATAATGAATTTTTTTAAGTTTAATGATAAGGGAACGTCACTCAAATAGTGGCATAGCGGCGGAGCCGCGTTTAGAAAAAAATGCCTCACATTTTTTTCTTGACATATCCTATGTAAATGGTAGGAATGTATCCTATTGAATTAGTAGGGTTATTTCCTACTAAAAAGTAGGGAATAACATTTGCTGATATCAGTGCCACGCGATCATGTTAAAAAAGCAGGCTGAAATCCGGGTTTTGCTGTAGTCTACACCCTGTTCAGCTGACTGAAACCTGTTAGAACTCCAGAGGATGAAACCATGGCAAAGAGAGCTACCCGTCAATGGCGAATCAATGCAGTTTTGGCCATTATGTTGATGATAGCCCTGTGCGGCCCGGCAAGCGTTTGCAGTGCCACCACCGCCGATTTTCAGGAGCTTGATGTCGTTTACATCGATCTACCCCAAATCCCCGGCAGCGATATAATGCCCGGGGTGCCATTCCCCCATGACCGGCACACCAGGGCACTGGGGAATGACAAGGACTGCAGTGCCTGCCACCTTCAACAGGACGACCGTTTTGTTTTCAAGTTCAAGCGGTTGACCGATGGGGTGCCTGAGGCGGACATGGCCGTGTATCACGATAACTGTGTAGCCTGCCATGTTGAAACCAAGGGAACCGGGCAAGCCTCAGGACCAATGGACGGCGACTGCCGTTCCTGTCATACGGCCGCTTCCGGCGCTACCTCTGCCTGGCAACCGATCAGTTTCGACAAGTCATTGCACTACCGCCATGCATCGGCCAAGGCCATTTTACCGGGTAAAATGTACGATGAAGTCAACTGCAGCGCCTGCCACCATATATATGATGAAGCCATCCAGAAAACAATCCATCAAAACGGGACCGAGCAGAGCTGCCTTTACTGCCATAAAGCAGAAAAGACGGATACGGCGCCACCCATCCGCTGGGCATCGCATGCCGCCTGTGTCAGCTGTCACCAGAGCTTCAAAGCCCGTTCGCAGAAAACCGGTCCGGTAGAGTGCGCCGGGTGCCATGATAAAGCCGCACAGCAGCAAATCGAAATTGTTGAAAATGTTCCACGCCTGGAACGCAACCAGCCGGACACGGTGCTATTAGCCAGCTGGATGTTACCGGACAATGGTTCCGAAGCGGCCATGAAAAAACACATGACACCGGTGGCGTTCAATCACGTCGTACATGAAAGCAAGGCCGACAGCTGCCGTTCCTGTCACCATCAAACCCTGAAAAAATGCGCTCAATGCCACACGGAAACCGGGGATGAAAAAGGTGATGGGGTGCAGTTGACCAGGGCCATGCACAACGGGACATCATCCCACAGCTGTATCGGCTGCCACAGCCAGGCCAAGATGGCTAAAGATTGTGCCGGTTGCCACGCCACCATACCGCCAAAACAGTTTTCGCAAATTACCTGTGCCCAATGCCATGCCGTGGACCAGGAGCTTTTGGGACCTTTTCCCATGGAAGCGGAGGCCCGGACGGCTGTGGCCGAAAACAGCCTCAATTCCCGTGCACGAGCCTCTTTAACCCTTGGGGACGAGCACATACCTGAAATCGTCAAGATCGACAGCATGGTGGATAAATATGAGGCGGTGGATTTCCCCCACCGGCAGGTTGTGCGGGCGATTTTTTCCAGAATAAAAGAAAACAACATGGCGGCATATTTCCACGGCGACGATGTCACGTTATGCGCCGGTTGTCACCACAATGCCCCTGCCACCCTCAATCCCACCAGGTGTGCCGCATGCCATGGAGAGGCTTTCACGCACGAACAGGATGGGCGACCGGGACTTAAAGGGGCCTACCACGGCCAGTGTATGGCCTGCCACCAGGCGATGGGAATCGTAGAACCGGCATCAACGGACTGCATCAAATGTCACAAGAAAAGGAATTGACCCCATAGTTGTATAAACAACATGGCAAAGTATAGATAAGAAACTGTATTTTATCCATTAAGCGCAAAACAGGATTTGAGGTGGAAACATGGGTATAACCCGAAGAAAATTCCTCGGCTGGGTCGGTGCGGCCACAGGAACAACCGTGATAACGGGTAAACATGCCTCGGCGGCTTCTAACAAACACTTTGAGGGCTATCCCGGAAGCTTTGGCGTGCTGCATGATACCACCCGGTGTATCGGCTGCAGAAAATGTGAACAGGCCTGCAATGTTGTCAATGAACTGCCTGCCCCGGAAAAATCCTTTGACGACTTGGCCGTGCTGGAGGAAAGCCGCCGCACGAACGGGGGTACCTACACGGTGGTCAATGGTTTCAAGCAGGGCGACGGCACTTCACCGACGTTCGTCAAAACCCAGTGCAACCACTGCCTTGAGCCTGCCTGTGCGTCTGTTTGTTTTGTCAAGGCTTTCAGGAAGGATAAAACAGGTGCGGTAACCTACGATGCTTCGTTGTGCGTGGGGTGCCGGTACTGCATGGTTGCTTGTCCCTTCAACATCCCGGCCTACGAGTACGACGAGGCGTTTACCCCCCGGGTGATGAAGTGCACCCTCTGCAAACCCCGCATTGAGAAAGGCCAACTGCCGGGGTGTGTTGAATCCTGCCCCAAGGAAGCCCTGACATTCGGTTCGCGGACGCAGCTGATCAAAGAAGCGCGGCGAAGAATCGAACGCTTCCCGGACCGTTATGTGGACCACGTTTACGGTGAAACGGAAATGGGTGGAACCAGCTGGCTTTACCTTTCCGGCAGGCCTTTTAGCGACATAGGCATGCGGGAAGATCTGGGCATTACACCGGCCCCCAGCCTGACTGCCGGACCTCTCTCGGCCGTCCCTATCATTGTGGGCCTGTGGCCGGTCCTATTGACAGGTATCTGGGCCATATCCCGACGGAAGGATCAGATTGCCGAGCAGGAACGCATCGAGGCCGTAGCCACAACAACGGCTGACGCCAATGAAGAGATGCAGGTTAAACTGGCGGAGCTCAAGGACAAAATGAGCAAGGAAAAAGAGGCGGCCATCAATCTGGAGGTCAAGAAAGCGCTAGAGGAAGCAGCAAAGCAAGCGGAGGCGGACAAAGAGCCAGCAGAGGACAAAGATGCTGCTGAAACGTCCAAGGAGGAAAAATAAATGTCACACGATACGACCCGTGATAATAAGCTATTCACCCCATTCAACGTGATAACCGGCATTATTATCCTCGTAGGCTTGGTATTGACCGTTCTGCGCTTCACCAAGGGGCTCGGAGCGGTGACCAATCTCGATGACAACAACCCCTGGGGCTTGTGGATTGGATTCGATCTTCTGTGCGGCGTTGCTTTGGCCGCCGGTGGGTATGTCACTTCCGCCGCCTGCTACATTTTTGGGCTTAAGCGCTACCACTCCGCGGTAAGACCGGCAATCCTGACCGCTTTTATAGGATATGCCCTGGTGGTATTTGCGCTAAACTATGACGTCGGCCGTCCTTTGCGACTGCCCTATCCGATTTTCTTGTCCCCGGGAACCACTTCCCTGCTCTACGAAGTGGGCTTGTGCGTGTTCCTTTATCTCACGGTCCTGTTTATCGAGTACAGTCCGGCCGCTCTGGAATGGCTGGGGTTTAGTAAAATAAGAAACATCATCGTGCGCCTGACACTGGTGCTGACCATTTTCGGCGTCGTTCTTTCCACGCTGCACCAGTCCTCGTTGGGGGCCTTGTTCATGATCGCACCATCCAAACTCCACCCCTTGTGGTATTCGGGGTACCTGCCGGTGTACTTTTTCATTTCCAGCATTTTTGCCGGTATGTCCATGGTGATCTTCGAAGGTTCCATGGCACATCGCTATTTGCACCACAAGATGGATGAAACCCATCTCAAGGAAAGCGAAGGCGTTACCCTGGGGTTTGCCAAGGCGGCCGCGTTCGTGATGATGGGCTATGTGGGCATCAAGGTGATCGGCCTGGCCATCGACAACAACTGGCACTACCTGGCCACCGGGTGGGGGGCCTGGTTCCTGGTGGAACTGATTGGTTTTGTGGCGCTGCCGGCCTTTGTCTACGCACTGGCAGCCAGGGAGCGGAACGTGCGCCTGGCGAGGTGGGCGGCGGTATGGTCAGTCCTGGGACTTGTCCTGAACCGGCTGAACATCTCCCTGGTGGCGTTCAACTGGCACCTGCCATCGGCCCAGCGCTATTTCCCCAGCTGGATGGAGATTGCCATTTCCGTGTTTATCGTTACCGTCGGCATCGTGGTGTACCGCTTCATTGCTACCCATATGCCGATTCTATACGAGCATCCAGACTACCGCCAAGAGCACTAGTAGCTTATAGCTGCGGTGATAATTGAACCGCAAAGACGCAAAGGTCGCAAAGAGTAAATATAGTATACGGTTCAGAACGAACCGATAAACAATAAAATAACACAAATTACATCCTTTGGATGCATGATAACAGGTTCGGATGACTGAGAATCTAAAACTTTCTTGGCGTTCTTGGCGCCTTGAGCGAAGCGGGCGGTGAAAGCTTTTTGGGCTTTTCAGATAGAAGCATATTTGTCTGCCCATGCATCGTTGTAATAGGAGAAATAGAATGGATAGCGTTTTTTACACCCTGCAGGACTTCATGCTGCATTCAAAAAACATCACCTACATCGTGATGGGCATCGTGCTGATCGCCCTTCCACTTTTCTGGCGATTTCTGTCCGGTAGGGATGAGAAAAAAAGGACTTATTGATCTAAACGGAGGTTTTCATGTACGGATTTATAACCGGCCCCCTGTTTTGGCTGTCCATCTGTATATTCGTCATCGGCATGGCCGTGCGGTTTATCATGTATTTCAAAGGACTGCACTGGCAGTTGGACCGTGTCGCCTACAGGGCATTTCCCATGCAGGGGTTGAAAGGGGCCTGGCGGTCCATCTACCGGTGGTTGCTGCCCTTTGGCACCCATAGCTGGCGCAAACAGCCATTCATGACAATCATTTTTTTCGGTTTCCACATTGGCGCCGTCCTGGTGCCGCTTTTTCTATTGGCGCACAATGTGTTTTTAAAGGAGAAGATCGGCATCTCCCTGGTCACCCTGAATCCGACCGTGGCCGACATCCTGACCTGGGCGGTGGTCATCAGTGCCGCTTTTCTGGCGCTGCGGCGCCTGGCCTTGCCCGAGGTAAGGATAATGACGACATCTTACGACTACTTTATCCTGCTGCTGTCGGTGGCTCCTTTTGTCACCGGGCTCCTGGCACGGTATGAGGTGGGCAACTATTCTTTATGGCTGGTCCTGCACATTTTGTGCGGGGAAGCCCTTCTTGTCATGGCCCCCTTTACCAAGCTGTCGCACATTGTTCTATTTTTTGCCTCAAGGGCCCAACTGGGTATGGACTACGGGATCAAAAGGGGCGGGATGAAGGGTAAGGGGATGGCCTGGTAAACTTGGATCGTGCATGAAATTGATTAGGAGTAATAATTAATATCTAAACTGAGCGTTTAAAAGTTTAAGAAAATAGAAGAAACTCCGTTAATAATAGGGGAGATTTGAAATATGCCAGAAGGAACACTCTGCAACAAGCAGACCATCGATACCGAAGAAGCCCTTAAAACGCTTCTGGGCGATACCGGCGGGAAAACCTACTACCAAGAGATGAAGTCGTTGGATGTCGACAGCGATCTCCTGTGGACCACCATCCAGAACACCCTGAAATCCAGGATGAAGACCTGGCTTGAGATTTGTGCGCACTGCGGGATGTGTGCCGACAGCTGCTTTCTGTATCTGATCAATAATCGCGATCCTAAGCAAGTGCCGGCATATAAAATCCAGTCCACCCTGGGGGAAATTGTCAAACGGCAAGGGAAGGTGGACAATGAATTCATGCACATGGCCATGGAAACCGCCTGGGCCAAGTGCACTTGCTGTAATCGGTGCGGGATGTATTGCCCGCACGGTATTGACATGGGCGTCATGTTCGGCTACCTCCGCGGACTTCTTTACCAGCAGGGCTTCGTGCCCTGGGAACTCAAGATCGGTGCAGGCATGCATCGGGTTTACCGGGCCCAGATGGATGTCACCGATGAAGATTTTGTGGAAACATTTGAGTGGATGGTCGAGGAATACGAAGAGGACTATCCAGGACTCGAGGTGCCGGTAGACGTAGAGAACGCCGATATCATGTACACGGTCAATGCCAGGGAGGTTAAGCACTATCCCGAGGACCTTGCCGAGGCGGCCATCCTTTTCCATCTGGCCGGTGAAAGTTGGACTGTGCCTTCCAAGGGCTGGGAGCAGACAAGCCTGGCCATGTTTGCCGGTGACTGGGCGGCCTGTAAAATGCAGGTGGAGAGCGTATACGCCGCCATGGAACGCCTGAAACCCAAACGGATGGTGGGGACGGAGTGCGGGCACGCCCACCGAGCCACGGTTATCGAGGGACCTTATTGGGCGGGCCGCAGCAATGGACAACCGCCGGCGCCATCAATTCACTACGTCGAATGGCTGGCCGAGGCGTTGCGGGAAGGCAAACTCAAGATAGATCCGGCCAAGCGTATCAAGCGCCCGGTCACGCTGCAGGATTCCTGCAACTACGTCCGGAATCACGGTCTAAAAGATATCACCAGAGAGATCATGAGCTACATCGTCGAGCCGGGATACTTCAAAGATATGGCGCCCAACCGGGAGCACAACTATTGCTGCGGCGGCGGCGGCGGGTTCAACGGGATCGGCCTTTACAGATCCCAGCGCAACCAGGCCCTGATCACAAAGCGGGATCAGATTCTCAGTACCGGCGCGGATCTGGTGGTTGCCCCCTGCCACAACTGCTGGGATGCCATACGGGACCTCGAGGAAGAGTATAAAATCGGTATCGAGTGGTCATTTTTAAAACCGCTCGTGATCAGCATGGTCGAAATACCCGAGCATTTGCAACTCAAAGAATAGGGGCGGATCGGCACACCGCACCCGTAAATGAGGTGACCTATGTTTAAGAAAATATTGTTCGCCACATCCGCCACCGAAGCGAGTGATCACGCGGCACGGGTCGCATTTAACATGGCCCAGAATTACCAGGCGCATATTTCCATTTTTCATGTGCTGGGGGTTCCTACGCGCGGGTTCAGCCAGGTGGTGCTGGATGTGAAAACCAAAGAGGAAGTGGTGTTGGACGACGATTATGTCGCCTGGGTCGAGGAGGAAGTCAAAACCCATTATGCCCACCAGCTCGAAACGGCAGAAGATTATGACATCAAGGTTACCATAGGGTTTCCGCACCGCGAAATCCTGCGGGAGGCGCGGCAGAGCCAGCCCGATTTGATCGTGCTGGGCGGCAGCACCGGGGATCCGGAAGACTCCGTGTACAAGAAAGGCATGGTCGGGTCAACGCTGCAGCGGGTGGCCAAGGCGGCACCCTGTCCGATTCTGGTGGTGAACCGGCCCGCAGCCTCATTCTGGGGAGGGATGTCCAACATCGTTTTTGGAACAGATTTTTCAAAATCATCTGATGCGGCGTTTGATTTTGCTTGCAAGCTGGCCAAGGCGCTCAATTGTGAATTGCATATATTTCATGCCCTGGACATCAGTACGATGCACATGGGACGCATGCTGACCCAGGATGAAATAGAATCCAAAATCAGGGAGTCGCTGCGGCGCATACGCGGCAGATATGTATCCAAGATCAAAGATGAGATGCAAGACTACGCTTTCGATGTCTGGGAAGGGATACCTTACGTAGAAGTCGTAAAATACGCCCGGGAAAAACATGCGGACCTGATCGTCATGGCCCATCATACCAGCAAAACATCCGAAGCGGACAACAGGTTGGGAAGTAATATCGAGCAGGTGATTGTCCGGGCAGGTTGTCCGGTTATAAGCGTAAACAAATAACCCCAGGGTTAACCGGACCGGGAGAACCGAAAGAGAGGAACCGATGAAGAAAAAAATACTGATTGTCGATGATGACCCCAATATCGTTGACTACCTGGTCACACTGTTTGAAGACAACGGATACGAAACCTGCTCGGCCGGAAACGCCCAGGACGGGTTTGAAGTGGCCAAAAAGGAAGTGCCGGACCTGATCACCCTGGACCTGGAAATGCCTGGCGAATGGGGACCCCGCTTTTATCGGAAGATGAGCAATGAAAAAAGCCTGAAGAATATTCCGGTAGTGGTTATCACCGGGTTTTCCGGCAGCGAGCATGCTATCGGAAAAGCAGTGGCCAGTCTGACCAAACCCTTTGACCGGGATGAATTGCTGGCCATCGTCAAAGAATCTCTCTAAAGAACGCAAAACGGGTTAACAGCGCATGGCAACTGAAATACTGCTCATAGACAAGGACAAGAGTCATGCCGATGCATTGGGTGTCTACCTTGAACGCGAGCAGTTCGAGGTTCACAAAGCCCACAGTCCTGATGAGGCGTTGACATTTTTTGACAACCTGAGCTTGGAAATCGTCCTGGCCGACCCGGGATTGCCGGACACGGATACGGTCCACCTGTTGAAGCAGATAAAGAATTCGCATCCGGATATTCAGCTCATTATCATGTCTGACGATGACTACCTCGACCAGGCCTTGGCTTTGCTTAAGCAGGATGTGGTCCACTACCTGATGAAGCCGGTGAAAAGTGCCGCTCTCGACCTTGCCTTGAAACAGGCGCGCACCTGGATTGCCATGAACAAAAAGGTCGCGAGGTACGAAAAAAAGTTCAAAGATCTACGCAATGCCCAAACCCTTTACCAACAGCTTTTTGACGAAGTTCCGTGTTATATTTCAGTACAGGACACGGAATTCCGGCTTACGGCAACCAACCGGTTGTTTAAGCGCGATTTTGGCGACGAAATCGGATCCTACTGTTATGAAGTTTACAAACACAGGGGCTCCCCCTGCCAGAATTGTCCGGTGGCGGCTACGTTTCAGGATGGCCGGCCCCACCCCACGGAAGAAATCGTCACCTCGAAATCCGGCAAACAGTACAATGTGCTGACCTGGACGGCTCCCATCCGAAACGCCGATGGGGAGGTTACCCAGGTGATGGAGATGTCCACCAACATCACCCGGCTGAGGCAGCTCCAGGATCATTTGACATCCCTGGGTCTCATGATCGGTTCCATGTCACATGGCGTCAAAGGGATGTTGACTGCCCTGGACGGCGGAATCTATCAATTGGAAACCGGTCTGGCCCGCCAGGATGAAACGAGAATCGCCAAGGCCTTTGATCAGGTGAAGCAGATGACGGGCCGGATTCGGAAAATGGTCTTGGAGATACTATATTATGCAAAATCCCGGGAGCTTAGCTATAAATCAGTCGATATTGCCCAGATGGCCGAAAAGGTGTTTAGTGATGCCAAGGCCATAGCTGACAAGAATGGAATTGTGTTGGAAGCGGATATCTCGAGGGACCTGGGTCTCGTCGAAGTGGATTCAAATTGGATGCAGGCGGCCTTGGTCAATTTCATGGAAAACGCCGTGGATGCCTGTACCTACGATCAAGGCAAGAAAGAGCATGTCGTGACCTTCAAGGTGTTTGACCAGGGGGACGATCACATCTGTTTCATCATCCAGGACAACGGCATGGGGATGGACCGGGAAACACGGGAAAAAATGTTTACCCTTTTCTTCACCTCCAAGGGCTCCCAGGGCACCGGCCTGGGGCTTTTTATCGCCAATAGGGTGATTCAACAGCATGGCGGCACCATCAAGGTCGAATCTGAGCTTCAAAAGGGAACACGGTTTAAAATATGTCTGCCCCGGAAAAAGCCCGAACAACCCCTCAGGGTGGAGGGTCCAGGGGAATGGTCCAACAACCTGATAGACGGCGGCAAAGGCAATTCATGAGACTGACAACAAAAAGCAGGTACGGTACACGCCTTATCCTTGACCTGGCGGTCAATGCGCAGAAGGGACCGGTGCCCCTGGGGGATGTTTCCAGGCGTCAGAACATCTCGTTGAAATACCTGGAGCAATTGATCCGCAAGCTGAAACTAGCGGGGTTGGTGAAAAGTCAACGGGGGCCATTCGGCGGGCACATGCTGAACAAGGCACCGGAGAACATAACCGTGGGAGAAATCGTCAGGACACTCGAGGAAACCACGGCAATCACCGATTGTTCAGAAAGGGATGAAAAGCTGTGCGGCATCTGTAACAAGGCCGGGGACTGCCTGTCCCGCTGGGTTTGGATCGAGGCCAGCAACGCCATGTTCTCACGCCTGGACGAGATAACCATCGGTAGCCTGCTTTCTTCCAAGATAGGACCGCTCGACCTGGAGGCAGCTGCAAGCAAGACACGAAAACCGGATAAAGCCTAGGCTAAACCCCAGCTTGGCAAAAGCCGGAGGGGAAACAGCTTGCGGGTGTATTGCAGAAAGTGACAGAAGGTAAGAACGTGAGAAGGTGAGAACTGGGACGCATTGTCCTCAGTTACTTGCCTTTTTTCTTTGGCCTTCTCCAAAAGAGCTGGAGAAGAACCAGGATTCGAGGGTTCAAGGGGTCAAGGATTCGAGGGGCAGGTCACAGCCGTTAGCTCATAGCTTGTTATCAGCTTATAAATAGCATAAAGATTTGTAATAATTAATTGCTAATTATTATTGAGCCTGTCCTCTGACACTCTGACTTCTTTTTTCGGTCAAGTCCTGATTAAAGGTTATCACTTTCTTGAGTTTTTACAGCCTGTCTTCACTTGACCCCTTGGGCTTTTGGATTCTTGAACCCTTAATGATCGCATTAGTAAGCGGGTTTATTCATGTTTATATCGGTAACCTCAACTATCCGAGAGATGATCCTTATCTTTTTGACAGACTTGCCGAATATGAGATAGGTACGGACCATGGAAACCACATTTATCACCGCCCTGACACAAAGCCTGCACAAACACGGGGAGAAGACAGCGCTCACCTTTGTGCGGGGCAGCCTTCCCGGGGTGGGGATAACGTTCGGCCGCCTGAACCGATATGTGAACCGATTTGCCCATAGCTTGTTGGAAATGGGGGTTGCCAAAGGCGATCGGGTCATCCTGGCCATGGATAAATGCCCTGCGCTTCTGCTGGCCCACCTTGCCATATTGAAGGCCGGGGCCATTTCAGTCCCCTTGAACCCGGGATTTAAAAAGCCCGAAATGGAATACTTTCTGAACGACTCAGGGGCGGGCCTGGTGATATCGGATGATGAGAGGTCAAAACTCATTCACGCACTGAATCTTGATGTTGAAAACATGGTTATTGATACATCCGTATCCCTGGACGCTCATCCTTTTCTTGCCGGGGACCGCCGAGAGGGTGAGCCAGATGTTAAGGTTTTTGCAGATGATCCCGCCCTGATTATTTACACATCCGGTACCACCGGAAAACCAAAAGGCGCCGTCCTCAGCCACGCCAACTTGCTCAACGATGCTGAAACCATAAACCAGGTCTGGGAAATAGGTGCTGCGGACACCATTTGCCATGCCCTGCCCCTGTTTCATGTACATGGTCTCTGTTTTGCATTTCATACGGCCATGCTGGCCGGGTCGCATGTGGTCATGCTGGATAAATTCGAAACAGGTTCGGTCATCACGGCTTTGTCCAGAAAGCAGGGGGCGCTTGCCTGTAGCGTATTCATGGAGGTTCCGGCCATGTACACGAGATTGGTAGAAGCGCTGAAAG
>RCNC010001892.1_pt1 | contig 14044 bp, 11 predicted proteins | sample 2041301 | NCBI WGS metagenome assembly RCNC01 (sample SAMN09708231, study PRJNA481090) | Marine sediment metagenome, whole genome shotgun sequencing project. | biome: marine sediment; feature: ocean; material: sediment; isolation source: Sewage treatment plant 13A marine sediment (STP13A) ... | reverse complement strand
TCGATGCCGGCTACATCAGCAAAGGTGACTCCGACCTGGTCTTCACCAAGGAGTCTCGCTTTGCTCTTGCCAAATGACATCGCGCCACGGCCACCGCCGCCGCCCTGCATCTGGCGCATGAAATAAATCCAGACACCGATTAGCAACAGAATGGGGAAAGAACTGAACAATAATTGTCCGAAAATATTGGGTGACGGAGGCTCAACCGCACTGAAGTGAACATCCCTCTTCACCAACAGGTCGAAGAGTGGCGCTGTATCCGACTCCGGATTAATTGTGTAGAAGCCCAGCGGCTCACGATCGCCAAACGCGATCCGAGTGTTGTTATCAGAAAACTCAGCAATATTGACGCTTCCGGACTTAACCTTCGATAGAAACTCTGAGTAGTCAACGACTTGTGGCTGAGCGGTATTGACAGTGGAAAGTCCCTGCACAACCGACAGCAGCACGACGATAATTACGATGAAAACTAAGACATTTTTGGTCAGATCATTCACATTCGGAGTCCATGGCGAAAAGCGCCAAAAATAAAGGATTTAGATACACTCTAACTAGTTAGACACTACTACAAACGATAGTTTCTCGCTACCAAGTAGACCTCACGGCTACCAGCTCTGGAGGCCTTGGGTTTCTTGACTTTTACAGTCTCAAAACTGCTTCGAACATCAATCACGAATGGGTCAATTCCTGCGCCCTGGAATAACTTGATCACGAAATCTCCACGCTTGGCCAAAACCTGCCTCGCAAAATCCAGTGCCAGTTCTGCCAAATACATCGCTCGTGGCTGATCTATCGCTCTATTCCCGCTAATATTGGGGGCCAAATCGCTCATTACAAGGTTTACTTTCTCATCACCCAAAAGATCCCGCAACTCCTGCAGCACTGAATCCTCAGTGAAGTCTCCCTGTATGAAGTCTGTATTCGGCAGTGAGTCCATCTCCAGCAGGTCGATGGCCACTATGCGGGCCCTGCCCTTGAGCTTTGTAGTCACATATTGGCTCCAGCTCCCAGGCGCAGCGCCCAGATCCACGCACGTCATATCGGGCCGCAACAGGCGCTCTCTGGTGTCGATTTCCTCGAGTTTGTAAACGGCACGGGATCGCCAACCATCCCGGCGTGCTTTCTGCACGTACGGGTCCCGTTCCTGACGTTCTCGCCAACTGAGCCCGGATCCACGTGGCTTACTCATTTATGCCTCCACACTTTGCGACATCCGTCGATACACACTGCTACACTTCGCGCCCATGGCACTAAGTGAAGCACAAAAAAAGTATTTGCGGGGCCTCGGCCACGATCTCAAACCCGTCATTATGATAGCGGACTCCGGCCTATCTGAGGCCGTAGCCAGCGAATTTGAGATAGCGATTACGCACCATGAACTGATCAAGGTGAGTGTTCGTGTAGGGGACAGACCGGCGCGGGATAAAATCATCGCAAGCCTTTGCGGTGATGACGCGACAGACCTCGTACAGCGCATTGGAAACATGGCGTTGCTGTATCGAGAAAATCCGGAAAAGAAGAAAAAAATTAGATTGCCGAACCGTTAGTCAAACGTACTTAACGGAAATTACCTCGTATTCCTTCTCCCCTCCCGGGGCAGAAAAAATAATTTCATCACCTTCGTTCTTGCCGATTATCGCACGCGCCATAGGCGACGTGAAAGATAGCAGTCCTTGCTTGATATTCGCTTCGTCTTCACCAACAATTTTATAAATAATTTCTTTGTCGGTCGACACGTCAAGCAATGCGACAGTCGACCCAAAGACAACTTTCCCATTGGCGTTAACTGCAGTAACGTCGATCACCTGCAGGTTCGAAAGCTTGCCTTCGCATTCTTTGATGCGACCTTCAATGAATCCCTGCTGCTCTTTAGCCGCATGATATTCCGCATTTTCTTTGAGGTCACCGTGTGCGCGTGCTTCGGAAATCGCCTGGATCACCTGAGGACGCTCAACGCTTTTTAGCTGCTTTAGTTCATCCTGCAACAGCTCATGACCGCGCACAGTCATTGGTACTTTATTCATGCTGCCACCTCGTTGTGCAAATCCTGTAATCTGTTCACTTCACTATTATCCAAATGTTCAATAGCCGTACACGTTGCAACAGCAGCGCCGACGGTCGTGTAATAAGTTACCCCTCTGCGCACTGCTTCCGCGCGGATCGGGTGTGATTCTATGATCGCCTGCTTGCCTTCCGTTGTGTTAACGATCAGCTCGATCTCTAGGTTCTTGATCAAATCGACAATATGCGGCCGACCCTCACGGACCTTGTTCACGCGACGACATGATACTCCTGACTCGGCCAGAAACTTTGCCGTTCCGTGAGTCGCTACAATATCGAATCCGCGCTCAATCAAAATTTTCGCCAGTTCAACGGCGAGATCTTTGTCGCTATCACGCACACTGATCAAAGCCGCCCCCTGACGTGGCAATACTACACCGGATGCGAGCTGCGCCTTCGCATAAGCCTCACCGAATGATCGACCGACTCCCATCACCTCTCCGGTAGACTTCATTTCCGGACCGAGAATTGGGTCGGCCCCCGGAAACTTAATGAATGGAAACACAGCCTCTTTAACGGAATAGTAGTTTGGAATGCGTTGGTTGACATAACCTTGTTGAGCCAATGACTCTCCAACCATGACCTTGGCCGCAATCTTCGCGAGTGGCACCCCGGTCGCCTTCGACACAAATGGAATCGTACGCGAAGCTCGCGGATTGACTTCAAGCAAATAGACTACGTCGTTTTGAATCGCATACTGCACATTCATCAGACCAACAACGTGTAATCCCTTCGCTAACTTGATGGACTGCTCGACCAGTTCTTTTTGTATTTCATCGGACAGGCTGAATGGGGGTAGCGAACAACCCGAATCTCCGGAATGTACGCCCGCCTGTTCGATGTGCTCCATGATGCCGCCGATCAGGACGTGCTCGCCATCACAAATACAGTCAACATCAACTTCAGTCGCGAAATCCAGGAACCGATCAAGTAACACCGGGCTATCGTTTGACACATCGATGGCGGCGTCCATGTAAATAGCGAGATCTTCAACGTTATGCACAACCTCCATTGCACGACCACCCAGTACGTAGGACGGCCGCACGACTAAAGGAAAACCGACATCACCGCTTAGATCCAACGCCTCTTGTTTATTCCTCGCGACACAGTTTGGCGGCTGATTCAGATCCAGCGACTCTACGAGTCTTTGAAAGCGCTCCCGATCTTCGGCCAGATCAATTGAGTCTGGCGTTGTGCCGATAATGGGCGCACCTGCGGCTTCCAGATCGCGCGCCAATTTCAGTGGTGTTTGACCTCCGTACTGGACGATTACACCCTTCGGTTGTTCTTTGGCAATGAGCTCCATAACGTCTTCAAACGTTAGTGACTCGAAATACAGACGATCCGACGTGTCGTAATCTGTCGATACCGTCTCCGGATTACAATTGACCATGATGGTCTCGTATCCCGCTTCCTTTAGCGCCATTGCTGCGTGCACGCAGCAATAGTCGAACTCAATCCCCTGACCAATTCGATTGGGCCCACCGCCAAGAATCATGATCTTGGGTCTGTCTGTCGGCAAAGCCTCGCATTCATCTTCGTAGGTCGAATACAGGTAAGCGGTATTGGTTGAAAATTCTGCGGCGCAGGTATCGACGCGCTTGTAGACCGGGCGAATTTCCAGTTTAAGGCGACGCTGGCGCACTTCCTGTTCGCGCTCGCCCGTAAGTTCGGCGATACGCGCATCGGAAAAGCCCTTGCGCTTCGCCGCTCGCATGGAAAACTCATCCAGCTCGAGCAGCCCACCCTGACGAATCTCTGCCTCGGTGAGCAACAAGTCGGAAATTTGCGCCAGAAACCAGCGATCAATCCCCGATATCTTGGCGACATCTTCAAAACTGAATCCCAGGCGCATCGCGTCAGCGACGTATTGCAAACGCTGCGGGCCCGGAAATCGCAATTCGTTGCGCAATTGATCGCGCTCCGCATCCGTGTCGATGGACGTTGTCAGTTCATTCAAACCGGTTACCCCGGTTTCCTGTCCACGCAGTGCTTTTTGCAAAGATTCCTGGAATGTTCGGCCGAATGCCATAACTTCGCCGACTGACTTCATCTGCGTCGTCAAGCGGTCATCGGCACCAGGAAATTTTTCGAATGTGAAGCGTGGAATCTTGGTAACCACGTAGTCGATACTCGGCTCGAACGACGCCGGTGTCGCGCCGCCGGTGATGTCATTCTTGAGTTCATCCAGCGTATAGCCAATAGCCAGTTTCGCGGCAACTTTGGCGATGGGGAAGCCGGTCGCTTTCGACGCCAGCGCCGATGAGCGCGAAACTCTCGGATTCATTTCGATTATCAAAACGCGGCCGTCTTCAGGATTGATCGCAAACTGAACATTCGAGCCGCCCGTTTCGACCCCGATCTTGCGCAACACATCGATCGACATGTTTCGCAGCCGTTGGTATTCCTTGTCTGTCAGTGTTTGTGCTGGCGCTACAGTAATCGAATCGCCTGTATGAACACCCATCGGATCCAGATTTTCAATGGCACAAACGATGATGCAATTGTCGTTGCGGTCGCGAACCACTTCCATCTCAAACTCTTTCCAGCCGATGACCGACTCTTCGAGCAATATTTCAGTCGTCGGCGACATTTCGAGGCCGTGCGTCACGATGCGTTCGAATTCTTCCTGGTTATACGCAATACCGCCGCCAGTGCCGCCAAGGGTGAACGACGGCCTGATAATGGTCGGAAATCCAATTTCCGTCTGCTTGCGAATTGCCTCTTCGATGCTGTGTGCTATTTCAGCCCTGGGACTCTCCAATCCAATTTCCGCCATAGCCTTGCGGAATTGATCGCGATCCTCAGCCATATCGATCGCTTCACGCGACGCCGCAATCATTTCGACTCCGAATTCTTCCAGAACACCTTCGCGTACGAGGTCGAGCGCGCAATTCAGCGCTGTCTGACCACCCATCGTAGGCAACAGAGCGTCTGGACGCTCCTTCTCGATGATTTGCTTCACCGCCGTCCAGTGCACAGGCTCAATGTAAATTGCGTCAGCCATATCCGGGTCAGTCATGATGGTCGCTGGATTCGAGTTGACCAGAATTACGCGGTACCCCTCTTCCTTAAGCGCCTTGCACGCCTGGGCTCCCGAATAATCAAACTCGCAGGCCTGGCCAATCACAATAGGTCCCGCGCCGATAATCAATACGCTGTCGATGTCAGTGCGCTTGGGCATAAATTACTCTAAGTATTTCCATTAACTTTAATCCATAACTCTTTGTTATATAAGCTATGTTGATATCACAGTTCGAACCGTCGCGAGCTTCTTGACATCCATATCTTCAATAAAGCGCTCAAACAATGGCAGCAAATCATGGGGTCCGGGGCTCGCCTCAGGATGCCCTTGAAAACTAAATGCCGGGCGATCAGTGAACGCAATACCTTGCAGGCTCCCATCGAACAAGGAGCGGTGCGTTGCCTCGACATTTTCCGGCAGGCTGGTTTCATCGACCTCAAAACCATGATTCTGGCTGGTGATCATCACCTGCCCTGTCGCGAGGTCTTGAACGGGGTGATTCGCACCGTGGTGCCCGAATTTCATTTTGCTGGTGTGCCCGCCGGCAGCAAGACCCAATAATTGGTGCCCGAGGCAAATTCCGAAAATTGGAATCTCTGCGCCCAGCAACTCCTGAATAGCCGTTATAGCGTATCCGCACGGCTCAGGGTCACCAGGGCCATTCGAAAGGAATATGCCATCCGGATCCAGCGCCAACACTTCCTCAGCGCTGGTGGTCGCAGGAACAACGGTCATGCGGCAGTCAAGATCCGAGAGTAAGCGAAGAATATTGCGTTTAATGCCGAAATCGTACGCCACCACGTGATACGGAGCGATGCGGCGACTTAGAATTCTTGGACGTTGGTCAAACGTGGTGCCCTGACACCACTGATAACTCTGATCAGTGGTGACGAACTTGGCCAGATCCATGCCGGTGATGCCCGGAAATTTGCGTGCGTGTGCAATTGCAGTATCCGGGTCAGCCTTGCCCGTCATGATGCACCCTGATTGAGCGCCCTTTTCCCGAATGAGTCGAGTGAGCTTGCGCGTATCGATATCAGCAATGGCCACGGTATTGCCCATGCGCAGAAACTCACTGAACGAGCGCTCTGAACGCCAATTGCTGTCGACCATCGAACTATCGCGAATGATCAGTCCAGACGCATGCGTACGCGAAGACTCCATGTCCTCGCTGTTCGTGCCGGTATTACCGATGTGCGGGTAGGTCAGAGTGACGATTTGGCGACAGTAGGAAGGATCAGTCAGTATCTCCTGATACCCCGTCATGGCGGTATTGAAGACCACTTCACCAATAGTTTTACCCTCGGCACCAACAGATGTGCCGTGGAATATCGTTCCGTCTTGTAGTGCCAGAACAGCAGGCGTACTCAAAAAGCGACCCTCAGTCAGATGCGAACCCAAGATCGCAAGCGGGCGTCTGTTGCAGATGCAAAAAAGCGGAAGGACATGGCCTCCCGCTGGTTTTTCGCTGACCGCCCAGCGATCCGGCCTAGTTTACTGAAGAGCAACAGATCGCGCCAGACTACAACGCGACTTTTTTCTAAATTTCAGGCATCACCGAATAGAACGTCACTCATCTGGTACAAACCCGGGCTCCGGCTGACGACCCAGCGAGCGGCGCGTACAGCCCCGTCCGCAAAGACTTGCCGGGTCGTGACGCTGTGCTTGAAGGTCAGAGTCTCGGTGGGACTGGTCAAAATGACGCTATGGTCGCCAGGCACTTCGCCACGACGCTCCACTTCAAACTGGATTTGCGCATCAGCCAGATCAACACCCTTGCCCGCGGCAACTGACTCCGCGAGCTTGAGCGCCGTGCCTGAGGGTGAGTCGAGTTTGTGAATATGATGTGTTTCGTGAATTTCGACCGCAAATTCAGGGCCCAGCGAGCTGGCCACCTCTTTCACCACTCGGTCCAAGGCAGTAACGCCCTGACTCATATTCCGATCGAAAACCACGGGCACCGTGGCCGCAACTGTCTGCAGCGCTGCAATTTGTTCCGAATCCAGACCACTAACACCACAGACCAGTGGTTTTTGGTGTTTATTCACAGCCGCGAGAATTTCTGCGTTAGCGGCTGGCAGGCTAAAATCAACCAGTACATCTGATTCGGACAAGATTTCGTCGAGTGAGCTCCCGCGTGTCCACACGCCCGACACAACCAGATCATCAGCCAGATCAACCGACTGCTGAATCGCCTGGCCCATCCGGCCTGCGCCAGCAATACCTATGCGAATGACAGCAATCTTGAACTACTCCTGCTAACTGATGCGCTCGAAGAATCGTTTCACTGTGTCAATCCAACCACCCGCACGTGGGCTGTGGCTTTCCCCGCCTGCGCGAATCGAGTCATCCAGTTTTTCGAGTAACTCTTTCTGTTCTGCAGTGAGATTGACCGGCGTTTCCACCGCGACCTTGGCGAACATATCGCCCTGGCGCGGGTCTCGCACAGTAATAACACCTTTTCCTCGTAAGCGGAAAATTTTGCCGGACTGAGTGCCGGCAGGCACTTTCAGAGATACGTTGCCGTTAAGCGTCGGTAGTTCGACTTCTCCGCCTAAGGTTGCGATCGCAATACTGACCGGGACTTCGCAGGCGAGATCAGGCCCATCACGGGTAAAAATCTTGTGTGGGTTGGTGCGAATCTCTACATATAGATCACCTGCCGGGCCTCCATTGCGGCCAGCCTCGCCCTCACCGGTCAGACGAATTCGATCGCCATCATCGACGCCTGCAGGGACTTTTACGGACAAGGTTTTGGTCTTACGTATCCTGCCCCGACCGTGACAGTCCGGACATGGATCTGAAATTACGGTACCAACGCCCTTACACGCAGGACAGGCTTGCTGCACAGAGAAATGCCCACGTTGCATGCGTACCTGACCTGCACCTTTGCAAGTTGTACAGGCAACGGGTTCCGTTCCTTTTTTCGCGCCGCTGCCACTACATGGCTCGCAGGCTATCTGGGTCGGCACATCGATATTGATCGAATCGCCACTCACCGCATCTTCGAGATCCAGGCGCAGTTCGTAACCCAGGTCCGCCCCTCGAAAAACCTGCCGGCCACGGCGGCGGCCGCCACCAAGAATGTCACCAAAGGCGTCGCCAAAAATATCGCCGAATATATCGCCGAAACCTTCCGCGCCGTGGCCGCCCTGACCACCCTGACCCATGCTCAGGCCCTCATGGCCAAATTGATCATAGGTCGCGCGTTTTTCGCTGTCGCTTAGAACTTCGTAAGCTTCTTTGGCTTCTTTGAATTTCGCTTCAGCAGACTCATCGTCTGCGTTTCGATCGGGGTGGTGCTTCATAGCAAGCCGGCGATAAGATTTCTTTATCTCATCGCCGGTCGCTGATTTGGAAACCACAAGTACTTCGTAATAATCGCGTTTGGACATGGCTCTTCATTAACAGGCGCTGCAAGCAGCGCCATAATTTAGTGGACTAACTCGACTTCGATTTGTCGTCGTCAGCTTCGTCGGCTTCGTCAACTTCTTCGAATTCCGCGTCGACGACATTATCATCAACCGGGGCATCATCTGACGATTCTGCACCGGCTTCTGCCGCCTGTTGCTCGTAGAGTCTCTGTGCCAGTCCACCCGAAGCCTCTCCTAATGCGGCAGTCTTGGCTTCGATTTGCTCTTTGTCATCACCTTCCAGCGCAGACTTGAGATCCGCTACCGCATTTTCGATCTGCAGACGTTCCTCACCACTGGCCTTCTCACCCAAATCGGTCAAGGTCTTTTCCGAAGCATGGATCAAACCATCAGCCTGATTGCGTACATCGACCAGCTCGCGGAATTTGCGATCATCTTCGGCATGACTCTCCGCATCAGAAACCATTGATTGGACCTCTTCGTCCGAAAGCCCACTGGACGCTTTGATCACGATCGTCTGACTCTTGCCGGTCGCCTTATCTTTGGCAGACACATTCAAGATTCCATTTGCGTCAATATCGAAGACAACTTCGATCTGCGGCAAGCCGCGCGGCGCAGGAGGAATATCAGTCAGATCGAAGCGACCCAGTGACTTGTTGTCGGCCGATCGTTCGCGCTGACCCTGCAATACGTGAATCGTAACTGCTGTTTGATTGTCATCAGCTGTCGAAAACACCTGCTCCGCGTTTGCCGGAATTGTGGTGTTCTTCTCGATCAACTTCGTCATCACTGAGCCTTGTGTCTCGATACCGAGCGACAGCGGTGTGACGTCGAGCAACAAAACGTCTTTGACGTCACCGGCAAGTACGCCACCCTGGATAGCCGCACCTAACGCTACAGCCTCATCCGGATTCACGTCTCTACGTGGCTCTTTACCAAAGAAGTTTTGCACCTCTTCCTGAACTTTAGGCATACGTGTCTGGCCGCCAACGAGAATCACATCATCAATCTCATTAACTTTCAGGCCGGCATCCTGCAGCGCAACCTTGCACGGCGCGATAGTACGGTCGACTAACTTCTCAACCAAAGACTCCAGCTTCGCACGCGTCAGTTTGATAATAAGGTGTTTCGGTCCGCTGGCATCCGCAGTAATGTACGGCAGATTAACTTCCGTCTGCTGCTGCGTAGAAAGCTCAATCTTCGCTTTCTCACCCGCTTCCTTGAGGCGCTGCATGGCAAGCGGATCGGCCGTAATATCGACACCACTTTCACGTTCAAATTCTGCTGCCAGATATTCGATGACTCGCATGTCAAAGTCTTCGCCACCAAGGAAGGTATCGCCATTGGTCGCCAACACTTCGAACTGATGCTCACCGTCAACTTCAGCAATCTCAATGATCGACACATCAAATGTGCCACCACCCAGATCGAAGACAGCGATTTTCTTGTCGCCACGCTTCTTGTCCATACCGTAGGCCAAAGCGGCCGCGGTTGGCTCGTTGATGATGCGCTTCACTTCAAGGCCTGCGATCTTGCCCGCATCCTTGGTTGCCTGACGCTGCGAATCATTGAAGTAGGCCGGTACCGTAACAACGGCGCCAGTAACTTCCTCGCCGAGGTAATCCTCTGCGGTCTTCTTCATCTTCATCAACACGCGCGCTGAAATCTCAGGTGGCGCCATCTTCTTGCCGTTGACTTCTACCCACGCGTCGCCGTTGTCAGCTTCCACAATCTTGTACGGCACCATCTTGATGTCGCGCTGCACCACTTCATCTTTAAAACGGCGGCCGATCAGGCGTTTTACAGCCGACAAGGTATTGGTCGGATTGGTGACACCCTGACGCTTGGCCGACTGGCCAACCAAAACCTGCTCATCCTTCGTAAAGGCAACAATTGAAGGCGTCGTACGATCACCTTCGCTATTTTCAATAACCTTCGGCGAATCACCTTCCATCACTGCTACGCAGGAGTTGGTGGTGCCGAGATCAATTCCGATTACTTTTCCCATTTTTCTACTCCGAAATCTTTGTCAATATTACTAAACTGGTTGATAAGTGGGGCCACTGGCCTAGGTTTCAAGCGACCCGGGATAACTAATTCACGGCCCGATCAGGCTGATTCCTGCTCATCCGGCATTTCGGCGGCAACAACGACCATCGCTGGACGCAACAATCGGCCATTCAGGGCGTAGCCTTTCTGAGCGACTATCAGCACTGATCCAGGCTCCGCATCCGCTGAGGGCTGCATACTGATAGCCTCGTGCAGTTCCGGGTCAAACGGCTCTCCGAGCGGGTCTATTTCGCTAATACCAAAGCGTTCGAGGGTTGAAATCAGCAGCTTAAGAGTAGCCGCGCTGCCTTCAACCAAACTCGCGGCATCGGCCGTATCCGCCGCATCAATCCCCATTTCGAAACTATCGCGGACAGTCAGCATTTCCTTAGCGAATGCCTCCAAGGCGTATTTGCGGGCATGTTCCACGTCCCTTACGCCGCGCTTACGGACATTTTCCGTTTCTGCTGCAGCACGCAAATAGCGGTCCCAATTCTCATCCGCCCGTGCCTGCAGATCATCCAGCGTTACTTCGCTCTCTTCTGCCTGCTCAACGTCTTCTTGATGGTCGGTGACTGTTGCAGGGTTTTCCGATTGTTCGGCGCCGTCCTCAGGACGATCTGGCTGGCCATTCATCTTTTCTAGCTCCGCTGTGTTCGACAGGCTTGTTTAACGAGGATGGAAGTGTGGGGCCACGCCAATAAATATCAAGACCCCTGAGCCTTTTTTTGGCCAGATCGCTGCTCGGGTTATCGTGGCGACTAACGTCTAACTGAGCGCTGACCTGAGAAGGCGTGCTGTGATATCGACTATTGGGACGACTCTGTCGTACGCCATGCGGGTCGGACCGATCACGCCCAGAACACCGACCGTTTCATCGTCCAATTGGTATGGCGCGGTTACGACACTGCAATCATCAAGGATGCCATAGCCAGATTCAGCGCCAATAAATACCTGTACGCCATCCGCATTGATGCTGCGGTCCAGCAAATCCAGCATCAGCTGCTTGCGCGAAAAAGTATCAAACAAGCGCCGCAAGGTATCCACATCGGATAACTCCGCGAAATTCATCAGATTGGTTTCGCCGGCAAGCACGAATTCGCTATCGGTCTCGTTGCTGTCACCCATCGCAGATTGAGCGACTTCAATGATGTCGTGCATTGCCTGATTCATGCTTAATCGCGCATCGTCGAGATCGGCCAGGATGCGCTGTCGAACCTGAACCATCTCAACACCGGCGTAGTGCTGATTTATGAAGTTGGCCGCCTGCTGCAGCTCAGACTCGGTGTACTCACGGTCAACCTGCATAATCCGGTTTTGCACTTCGCGATCATTAATAACCAGAATTGCGAGAATTCGATTCTCTGACAACGGCAGGAACTCTATTTGCCGCAGGGCAGCATGCTGGCCGCGAGCAATCGTCACCACACCTGCGAGGCTGGTGAATTCGGACAAGATACTGGAAACGGACGATACCAAGGACCCTGAGTTTGAAGCCGAATTTTCGCTCCCGCGTTGAATCTGGGTTCGTAAAATATCTATGTCACCCTCTTTCGGCTGCTGATACCGCACCAAGGTATCGACAAACAGACGATATCCTTGCGGGGTCGGAATGCGGCCGGCAGAAGTATGCGGCGCCGAAACCAGACCCAGGTCCTCCAGATCCGACATGACGTTGCGAATTGTGGCCGGACTGAGAGCCAACCCAGAGTCTTTAGAGAGAGTACGAGACCCGACCGGTTGGCCGTCCTTGATATACCGCTGAATCAGGACACGCAGCAGGTGCTGGGCCCGATCATTAGGCGGAGAAGTAATTGCGTCGGCTGACATCGTCAATTTATGCAAAAAACTCGCAAGAAACTCGCTGTGTTAGGGTATCTTCCAACACGCTAACAACGCCTTGACGGTCGGTCAAGGGTTAACAAAAATCAACAAACTTCAGGTTTTGCTGACATATAAATGAGCACAAAGATTGAACGAGTCGCGATACTAGGCCGCTATGAAGATCCGCACGTTGCGGAGCTGATGAGAGCGCTGGTCGAGCATTTAACAAAAGCTGGGATAGTCGTCCTCGCGAGCAATGATCTGAACCTGGATTTGGCAGTTGAGCGCAGCGCTGAAGCTGACATTGCCGCTACCGTCGACTTGATGATCGCGATTGGCGGTGACGGCACCATGCTGTACGCGGGTCATTTATTAGGGGCGTCCGGTGTGCCTTTGCTCGGCATTAATCGCGGCCGACTCGGGTTTCTCGCTGACGTATCCCCGAATGAAATGATCGACAGCGTTGACAGTATCTTGGGCGGCGACTACAGCCTCGAGTCGCGCGTCATGCTAACGGCCCGATTACAACGGGCCAACGGCGAGACGATCACCGCCGATGCCCTAAATGACGTGGTGCTGCAACGCTACGAAACGGGCCGCATGGTTGACATGATTACCAGCGTTGACGGAATCCACCTGAATACTCAGTCCGGCGATGGGTTGATTGTCGCCACCCCAACCGGATCAACTGCCTATGCGCTAAGTTGCGGCGGGCCACTCATCGACCCGCGGCTCGACGTCGTAGTTGTAGTGCCTATTTGCCCGCACACATTGACTGTGCGGCCTATTGTTATTCCGGCAACTCAGACGATTACAGTGCGCGTACTACAACGTCTGGACACAAAAGCCGAAGTTGTCATAGACGGCAACTCCATTGGCACCATCGGCCCCGATGATGTGCTCACTATCGAACAGTCCGAACATCGCGTGCAGCTTATTCATCCGCCTGACTACGATTTCTACGGAATCCTGAGGTCCAAGCTTTTCTGGGGACGAGACAATCGGATCCGCAGCGAGGGATCGGATTAAATATGCTCTTGAGTCTGCAAGTTCGGGATTTTGCGATTATCGATCAGGTCGAAGTCGAGTTTGGGCCCGGCATGACCGTGCTAACTGGAGAAACCGGCGCTGGCAAATCAATTCTGGTTGATGCGCTCGGCCTGGTTTTGGGTGAGCGCGGCAGTAGCAACCTCGTCAGGAGCGGCGCCAAGCGCGCTGAGTTCAGCGCCGAGTTCGACATCCAGTCGATGCCAGCGGTCAAGAAATTGCTCGCTGAACAGGCTTTGGACCAGGATGAACAATGTCTATTGCGGCGAGTGGTCAATGCAGACGGTCGCTCACGAGCATTCATCAACGGCAACGCCGCGACCATTCAACAGCTAAAGACGCTCGGCGAGCAGCTACTCGACATCCATGGCCAGCATTTTCATCAGTCACTGGGGCGTCGGCCCATTCAGCGCGACCTCCTGGACCACTATGGCGACTTACTCAATCAACGCGAAGCGACAGAAACCGCGTTTGAACAGTGGCGGGTTTTAGCGGACCGCCTGCAAGAACTGTTGTCGGCTGATGCGAATCGCGAATCCCGCCTGGAATTGTTGCAATTTCAACTGGCCGAGCTAGATGCGCTGGCGCTGGGACCCGACGAATTTGTGGAGTTGCAGTCCGAGCGCCAAAAACTATTGCACAGCGGTCGACTCGCAGATGGCAT
>RCNC010001891.1_pt1 | contig 14048 bp, 11 predicted proteins | sample 2041301 | NCBI WGS metagenome assembly RCNC01 (sample SAMN09708231, study PRJNA481090) | Marine sediment metagenome, whole genome shotgun sequencing project. | biome: marine sediment; feature: ocean; material: sediment; isolation source: Sewage treatment plant 13A marine sediment (STP13A) ... | reverse complement strand
CCCCCAATTTTGAAAAACCCTGAACCGCAAAGGCGCATAGGTCGCAAAGAATTATCTCTTTGAGACTTAGTGGCTTCGTGGCCAATTCAAAATTGAGTGCGCCCATAAAGGAGAAAATAGATGAAACTGATTGCACCATCGATACTGTCGGCTGATTTTTCAAAACTGGGGGATGAAATTCGGGCGGTGGAGAAAGCCGGCGCAGACTGGATCCACATCGATGTAATGGACGGTCATTTTGTGCCCAACATCACCATCGGCCCCCTGGTGGTGGACGCCGTGAAAAAAGTCACGGACCTGACCTTGGACGTGCACCTGATGATCGAAAACCCGGACAAATACATACAGGCCTTTGCGGATGCCGGTGCAGACCTGATTACCGTGCAGGTGGAGACCTGTGTTCACCTGAACCGGGTCATCCAGATGATCCACCAAACCGGCGCCAAGGCCGGTGCCGTGCTCAATCCATCCACACCGCTCACAACCCTTGAGTGGGAGCTCGAAAATCTGGAACTTGTCATGGTTATGGGGGTAAACCCCGGCTTTGGCGGACAGAAATTTATCCCCGCCGCCCTGGATAAAGTGAGAGCGTTACGGAGCATCATCCAAGAAAAGGGTCTAAAGACATTGATTGAACTCGATGGCGGCGTCAACAAAAAAACAATAAAAGAGATTGCTGATGCCGGGGTGGATGTCCTTGTTTCTGGATCGGCCATTTTCGGCAGTGACAACTACACTGAAACCATTCAAGACTTCAGGAAACTCATTGCGTAAACCCCAGCGTTGCAACTATGGGGGAAAAACTGCTGAAACGAATGTTTACAAATCATAGTCTTTTGTGGTATTTTTCCTTTCAAGCAGATGGCCGGCCGGCTAATTTGCCCTAAAGCATGTGCCTGATTTTTAGGTAATCCTTAAAACGACACAGCGGGAAAGACTATGAACACATCTCCGGAGGCACCTCCCAAGCAAACCCGCCCGGCAACGGGAAACCAAAAATCCAGTCTTAAGCCGGATGCTGCCCTCCTCCGACATATTAAAAAGCTGATCCGCATCGGTGTTGCGCTGTCTGTAGAAAAAGACATCAACAAATTACTGGAGATGATCGTTGACGAAACCCGGGACCTGACTAATGCTGACGCGGGGACTCTGTACATCCTCGACCGGGACCAGCAGTGCCTGACGTTCCAGATTATGCAGAACGACACCATGCAGACACGACTGGGCGGCACTAGCGGCATGCCCATCGAGCTGCCCCATGTTCAGCTCTATTCGGAAAATGGAGATCCCAATCATTCTAATGTTTCATCATACGTGGCGATCACCGGCGAAACCGTCAATATCTCCGATGTCTATGAGGCTGAAGGGTTTGATTTCACAGGCCCCCGCAACTATGATGCATCCACTGGTTATCGATCCAAATCTATGCTGGTTATGGCACTTCAAAACCATGAAAACGATATCATCGGTGTACTTCAGCTCCTGAACGCGCAGGATCCAGACACCAACGAAGTGATCTCGTTTTCAGACGAATATGTGGACCTGGTGGCGTCACTGGCTTCTCAGGCGGCTGTGGCTCTGACCAACACTCAGCTCATTCAAGACCTGACCGACCTGTTTTATTCCTTCATCAAGGGTATTGCCACGGCCATTGATGAAAAGTCGTCCTATACCGGCGGCCACATCAACCGGGTTGTTTTCATCTCCATGCTGATTGCTGAAAAAATCAACGAATCCAGGGAAGGCTATTTCAAAGAGTTCTCTTTTTCCAAAGATGAGTTGGAAGAGCTGTCGATGGCCGCCTGGATGCATGATGTGGGCAAAATCACGACCCCAGAATACGTCGTCGACAAGTCCACCAAATTGCAGACCATCTTTGACCGCCTGGAGTTCATCGAGGCCAGGTTCCAGGTCATCGAGAAATTGATTGAAAACGACATGCTCCAGCAGAAAATAACGCTGATGCAGGCATCTCCGGACGCGGACGAAGCCGCGCTGGAGGCGATCGAAAAAGTAGCTCGAGAACGCATCAAAATCCTCAAAGAAGATTTTGACGTAATCCGGAGTGCCAATACCCCGGACGAGTTCATGAACCAGGAGCGTATTGAAAAAGTTAACACCATAGCCGACAAAACGTATACGCAAAACAATGAAGAACGACCCTACCTCACCCTGGACGAAGTCAACAACCTGAGCATCAGCAAAGGCACCCTCACCAGCGAAGAGCGGCGTGTGATCGAAAATCACGCCAGCATGACCTTGAAAATTTTAAACGAATTGACGTTTCCCCGAAAATTATCCCGGGTTCCTGAGTTTGCCGCCGGTCACCACGAAAAACTGGACGGCTCGGGTTACCCGCAGCAACTGACGGAAAAAGAACTTGCACTCCAGACCCGCATTCTGGCTGTTGCCGACATTTTCGAGGCCCTCACCGCCAAGGACCGCCCCTACAAGAAACCCATGCAGCTGTCCCAGGCAGTCAAAATTTTGAGTTTTATGGTGAAGGACCGCCACATCGATTCCGAGATCTTCAATCTCGTGCTGGAAAGCGATATCCTGCAGGAATATGCAAGCAAGCATATGGACCCCAGCCAGGTTGATGACCCGGAAATACCCGGATAAAATCGTGTTACACGGTTTTTTGAAAGTTGAATGCATCCCGCGCTGTAGGCAGCAGGAAATTCAAATTTAAAATGCAGGCATGACAACTGCCAGCGAATTACTCAATGGAGGGAACAATATGGGAACCGACAACCTGGTCTTTTTGGAAAATCTGGAATGGTTTGACGACACCGGCGTAGAGCTGGTTCACCGGCTGCCGGAAAAGGGATCCGGTGAAATCAAGTGGGGCGCGCAGCTGACGGTGAGAGAAAGTCAGGCGGGTGTATTTTTCTATAAAGGCAAGGCTGTAGAAGCGTTTGGTGCAGGACGGCACACGCTGAAAACCGGCAACATCCCCATTCTGACAAAAATCGTCAGCCTGCCCTGGGCCATGCGAAGCCCCTTGCGGGCTGAAATGTATTTCGTCAACATGAAAGTCTTCACCAATCTCAAGTGGGGCACCCGGGATCCCGTGGCATTTAAGGATTCGGAACTGGGCCTGATCCGCCTGCGGGCTTTCGGTGTCTTCAATCTCCAGGTGGTCCAGCCAGTCCTGTTCATTAACAGCATGGTGGGGACTCAGGGCATATTCACCACCGAAGAGATCGAGGAATACCTCAACCGGGTTATCGTTGCGAGGTTTAATGATTACATGGGCGAAACCATTGACTCCATCCTCAACCTGCCGGCTCAATACGACGAATTGTCAGAGGGTCTTGCCAAGCGCCTTGCAGAAGACTTCAGCCACTTCGGGCTCAGTCTTACCCACATTTACATGAACGCCATCACCCCTCCTCCTGAAGTACAGAAGGCTATCGACGACCGCAGTCGCATGGGTGTGTTTGACGACATGAACAAGCTCATGCAGATGAAGGCGGCCATGGCCATGGAAAAGGCCTCTGAAGCGGAAGGCGGCGCCTCCGACTCCATGGGAATGGGTATGGGCCTTATGATGCCCGCCATGTTCGCGCAATACTTTACCGGTGAAAAAGGCAAAGGCCAGGCCCCTGCGGAAATTGTTGCCTGCCAGGAATGCAACAACGACATAGCCATCAATGCCAAATTCTGCCCCTATTGCGGGCACCAACAACTGGTCATCAAGGAATGCAACCACTGCGGAAAAAATCTGACAGCCAACGCCAAATTCTGTTCACGCTGCGGAAAGCCTGCTGAAGACAAACCCGAGCCACTATTTTGCGCCAAATGTGGAGGGGAGAACCTGGCTGGTTCCAAGTTCTGCGGAAGCTGCGGCGAAAAACTCTAATTGCCAGAAGACAGAGCTACAGAGGACGGAGTTTCAGAGGACTGATAGATAGTAGACGGTAAGGTGAAGGAGTAGACAGACATCAAGTTATGCGTAATCAGAAGAATTATTATTAGACACGAAACGAAACGCTAAAAATCTGTGTAATCCGTGTCTAAAATATTTTTATACGGAGCTGCCTATCCAGCTAACCATCGACCACCAGTGCCCCCAGTGCGGCGCACCAGCCACCCTGGCGGAGACCGACAGGCTGTTCACCTGTGAATTCTGTCGCGTCAAATCCTTTCTGCATGAACAGGGACACTTTCGGTATCTGCTGCCATCCAAAGCCCCAAAGGAAAAAGAACTGGTTTACGTGCCTTATTGGCGTTTCAAGGGCATGCTGTTCTCATGCATGGAAAAGGAGATACGCAACAGGTTTGTGGATGTAAGCCAGAGGGCTGTTGATGGGGATCTTTTCCCCGTATCGGTTGGTTTGCGCAGCCAGGCCCTCAAATTGAAATTCGTTACCCCCAAAAGCCAGGGAACATTTTTAAAACCCACCCTGCCCTTTGAAGAAGTGATTGACATCATCGACCGGCGTTTCAGAGATCAACTGCCCGGCCCCATCGTTCACCGTGCGCATATTGGTGACAGCTTGAGCATCCTTTATTCACCGTTTTATATCGAGAAAAAGATCTATGATGGTGTTTTGGACAAAGCCGTATCACCGGACCTGCCGGATGACTTCAATCTTTCCGAATTTCCTGAATGGCACCAGAAACAGGGGCTCAATTTTTTAGCGACACTGTGTCCCCATTGCGGGTGGGACCTCAATGGTCAGCGCGATTCCCTGATACTGAACTGTAAGAACTGCGACTCGGTGTGGCGGCCGCTCAAAGACGGGTTTTCTAAATTGAACGCGGCCCACGTACCGGAAAAAGGCGACGATCTTATCTATCTCCCCTTTTGGCGCATAAAAGGCGACATCTCGGGCGTGAACCTCACTTCTTATGCAGATCTGGTACGCCTCGCCAATCTGCCCAAGGCCATTCAAGACAGTATGGAAAAGACCCGTTTCCATTTCTGGGCCCTGGCCTTCAAGGTGAGGCCCCAAAACCTGCTGCAACTGTCCCGTGCCGTGAACCTTGCTCAGCCTGGCGAAGGGCTGGTACCCGGGGTGCCCCACACCCAACTCCATCCTGTGACGCTCCCCCTCAAGGAGGGCGTTGAAAGCATGAAGTTGACCCTGGTGGATCTCATCCGCCCGAAGCCCAGAATGGTCGAACTGACGCCCGGCATTCAGATCAAAGCCAAAAGTTTCCTCCTGGTGTATCTCCCCTTCCACAAAAAGCACCACGACCTGGTGCAGCCGCAATTCAACCTGTCCATCAACCGCAACATGTTAGCCCATGCCAGGAATATCTAAACGCTGGGGTAAACCTGTCCAAACGCCGATGGACTGTAGTTCCCATTGAACATGAAGACGCTCGCATAGCTGTTCCAAGTAGGTAATACCATGTGTTCTAATGCTATCCTGATCAACATCGAAAACGAAGACGATGTTCGCATCCAAATAAAAATACTCGTCTATGGCGCGGAAGCAGATGACCCATCATAGCTTTGACAGGCAGAGATTCAGCGTGGTGACAAATAAGTCCACGTGCTCGCGTTCCCAACTAAAGTTTGGGCGTATTTTCAACACATTTTTCGGACCGGCCTCGCTCACTAAAACACATTCCTCTTTCATCAGCTCTATCAGACGCGACGTCTGCTCGCTGGCCCTTGTTTTGTTTTCACGATCAATGACAAATTCCAGCCCGATCATCATGCCTTTCCCGCGTACATCTCCAATCAGTGGTTGCTTATCGGCCAGCCTGCGCAAACGGTAGCGAAAATAGTCGCCCAGATCACGACTTTTTTTGACGAGATCGCGCCGCTCGATTTCATCCAACAGCGCCATGCCTGCGGCACAAGCAACCGGGTTACCGCCGAAGGTGCTGAACAGGTCAATCTCCCTGGAAAAACCATTTAACAATTCACGACTTGTGATCACGACACCCAGTGGAAAACCATTTGCCACCGGTTTGCCCATGGTAACAACGTCCACGTGCTCCAATGCTTGGGCTTTAAAGCCCCACATATTTCCAAGACGCCCCAAACCCGACTGCACCTCGTCGGCCACCACCAGACCACCGGCGTTCTTTACTTTTTGGGCTACCAGATTGAAATAGTTGTCAGGTGCCATCAAAACACCGTTGCTGCACAGCGCCGTGTCCACCATATAGAGAGCTGGCTTGTATCCGCAGCTTGCCAGTTCGGCAATGGCACGATCTGCATCGGCAGCATATTTTCCCGCGGCATCAGGGGCATTGGCAAAAGGGCCGCGATACATATCCGGTGCCTGCAGGCAGACAACGTTGTCATGCGGTTCCAGAATTTCAGGTGATAGGTGCATGGTGGTTTCGGTAATGCCGTGGTAGGCATCTTCCATGATCAACGCACCGGTATTGCCCGTGGCAAACTTGGCTATTTGCAGGGCCACATCGTTCGCCTCACTGCCGGAGTTCACAAAAAAACAGGCGTTGAGGTGATTGGGAAGTTCAGCGGTCAGGCGTTCAGCATATTCTGCCACAATATCACATATATAGCGGGTATTAACGTTGATCGCCGCCGCCTGACGGGCAATGGCCGTGGCGATGTGTGGGTTGCCATGCCCCATTTGCTGAACATTGTTGTATGCATCAAGAAATGCCTTTCCATCCGCGGTATAGAGCCAGGGACCTTCACTACGGGTAAAATTCAATGGTTTGTCGTAAAAATACCAGGCATCACCTATTGTGGCCTTACGCTTAGCCAAAAGTTTATTCGTGCGATCCGGGAACACTTCGTCGCCCTCATTGCGGGCGGAGTACACCGGAAACCGGCAGGCCCTGCGTAACTGGTCAATAGCCTCCTCGCGTTTTATTGCCCACAGACGTTCGAGCATGCGCGCGTATCTGCCGGTATTCTCTATATGTACCTTTTCACTGCCATCAGACAGCGCATCGCGAGCACCGATGATGACGGTGTTCACCAGCAAACAAATCAGCATCATGTCGTAGGCAAGGTCGATTTCGTTTTCCTCTAAAGGGAAACTGCTGTCAAAACCTGCGGCCGTACTACAGAGCGCCTCCAGCGGGCCGGTATCATCATCAAAGGAATCGCTGGCGGCCACAAGGTCTGCCAGCACCGGGCCGAACAACATATCACCAAAATCAATCACGCCCACAACACGGGTCGGATTTTCTGGGTCCACCAGTACATTGTCGGGGTGCGCATCGTGATGCACCACCTGCCAGCGCGTTTTCTTTAGCTTCGGTAAAACAAAAGATTCGGCATGGTCCAGAATCAGGTTGCACAGGTCGCGGGTAGACGCATCCGGCAAATACTCAATATACGGGCGCAGTTCCAGGCAATGACTCATGTCCCACAAGTGCACATTGCTGCCTGCATAAGGATGATAAAAATTTCTCAGAGATCTGGTCAGCCGGCCAACCATCCTACCTATGTTGTAACGCGTTTGGTGATTGAAAGCGGCAGGCGTATTGTCCATTGTGTCGCCTTTTACATACGTGAGAATGCGGATCATATGACGATCGCCGCTGTCGGATTGAACCCAGTCAAAGGATTTATCGTCCTTTGTGGGAATCACGCGAGGCACTTGCATATCACTGTCCTGCTCAACAATGTGTTTCAAGGCTTTTACTTGAAAATCAACCACGCCTTCAGAATCGGCAGCATTCGATATTTTCACAATATAGGCTTGGTCACTCCCTGTGCGTATGCGATAGGAAATATCCCGTTCGCAGTTCAGTTCCTTGTATTCGCCATCTATACGATACAGATCAGCCACAATTTTTTTGACCTGTTTTAGAGAGAACTGCGGCAGATTTCGGTCTAAATTTTCTGGACTCATAGCGAATTCCTTTACAATATCAGATGAGGATTTGAGGTTATTTTTATCAGGAGTAGAGAATGGTTCCGGGATCGTCGTCAGACATCTTGACGTTTTTATCAAACTCCATTCCCAGTTTTTTTAGCAGACTGATTGACCCAAGGTTGTCTTCCGAAGTCAACCCGACGATTTTTTTGACCCCAAGAATTGAATGCCCGTATTTCATTATTGCTTTTGTGGCCTCGTATGCAAATCCGCGGCTCCAATATTCAGGTAAAAAGGCGAATCCGATGTCTGTCACAACAAGGGTTTTGCGGTAGAGCAGGCCGCAAGTACCAACCGGATCTCCTTTGCCTTTCAACTCTACCAGAAACATTCCGTAGCCTGAACACGCCTGGTTGGTCCAATAGCCTTCCAAAATAAATCGTTCCGCGTCACGCAAGTTCTTCAAACCCTTATCGCCGATATTTTCTACAAATGATGGCTCATTTACCAACCTGAGAATAAATGCTGCATCTTCGAGATTGAACTCGCGGAGTAATAATCGCTTTGTCTCAACGATCATCATTACTACCTTTCATTTTGAGATTTCATTGAACAATTCTGTCTATCTTTTCACACTATGTTCCGGCAGTGCGTCTCCCGTGTGAAAAAAAGCAGTATCAGCGACAGCCCCACCCAGGCCAGCATCAGCGTGAAGCCGGACTGGTAGGCCGCCATCCCGTAAACCCTGACACTGTCTTGGCGCAGCCCTTCCCACTTGGCATCCAGGACCCAGCCAACACCTGGCTGGAGCAGCATCGGGCCAACCATGACCCCGGTGTTGATAACCCCGGCAACAGTTCCTGCCAGAGCTGGCGGCACGGATTCCTGGGCAAAGGCAAAACTGACCACCATCACCCCCGAGCTTAACCCGGTCAGGATCATCAACCCTACAAGGCTGTAGACGGACAGGTCCCGGGCGTATATTATGGCGATCCAGCCGGCTAACGCGGTTGCTGCACCGCATATATAAAGCGGTTTTCTCCTGCCGATGCGGTCTGAAAACCACCCGGAGAACGGCCCGCTGATGGCCATGGCAACCAGAAGAGTGGAAGTAAGGGCTGCGGCCTGGGTTGTGTTGAGCCCGTGGTGCGTGGACAGAAAAGGCACTCCCCAGAGGCCGCTAAAGGTCAGTACGCCGCCCACAATTCCGCCGGGAATAATAAAAAGGAGAACAGTGTTGCGGTAGCGAAACACCTCCAGGATGCCGTCGAGGATGCCTTTCATGGTCTGTTCCCGCTCCGCTCCGTTGGTGGCCGCATAATCCTGAAAACCCCTTTCATGTGGGTAATCCCTGACAAAGACCCACACCAGGATTGCCACCACAAGCATTAGAAGGGCAGACGCCATGATGACACTGCGCCAGTCAAAGTGGTGCACCAGGATACGCAGCGGCGTACCAGCCGACACAGCACCCATCATCCCTATGAAAAGGGCCACGCCGGCCATCATGGCGTAGTATCTGGCCGGAAACCACTGGGTCGCTAATTTGAGCAGCCCCACATAGGCCACAGCCACGGAACCGCCAATGAGCAGTCGTCCTGCACTGGCCCACCAAAGATTGGGCGCCAGAGCAAACATAGCAGTTCCAAAACCTGCAATCAGGGCGCCAAATGCCAGCAGGCGTCGCGGCCCCCATGTATCAGCCATGATCCCCGTGGGGATCTGCATGGCCACATAGCTGTAAAAATAAAATGCTGACAGATTCCCCAGTGCTGCTGCACTAATATTGAAATCCTGCATAAGTTCAACAGTTATTACCGCAGGTGCAACCCGGTGAAAAAAACCCATCAAATAGAGCAAAGCACCCAGACTCCAGATCAGCCAGGCCAAATGAAGGGGTGGCGTTTGTTTATGCATATTGTTTTCCATTTACAATAACACTTATAATCCTGCCAAGGCTGTGCGGTAGATCCTCAGGCGGACCTTTAATTGCCACGAATGTCGCCGGCATCCCGACTGCCAGCCTGCCGCCATTGTCCAAACCAAGAAGCTTCGCATTGATGCGGGTCGCACATCGCACAGCCTCAGGAATGCTATAGCCCGCTTGGATCAGAAGAGAGATCTCCTCTTGTAAAGACTTCCCGTGATCCACCCCGGGGCTGCCGGCGTCTGTTCCTGCGGCCACGGGCACACCGAGTTGCCGAGCAATGGCGATTTGATCCAACTGGTGGTCCAGGTTTCTTCGCGCACCTTCAGCCGGATGCAGATCGTCTTTTCCGGGCTGTAACAGCGTTGCGCAACCAGAGCCCCGGCCCTCTTTATGTTCCATGTACTTGATATACGCCTGCATGGTAACGGCCGTCGGCACCCAGATTATCTGTTGTTCCGCCATCTGAACGAGATTATCCCGGCCCATGAAAAACCCGTGCTCGATGGAATCACAGCCCGCCTTGACGGCTATGTCCACAGGTACCGCGCCGTTGGCATGCACCATGGTTTTCAGCCCCAGTTTTTTTGCGGACGCTACAGCCGCGGCCATCTCCCCTTTTGAAAATTGCGGCAGGGTCTGTTTGCCGAATTTGACCAGGCTGTTCAGTCCCGAGTTGACGATTTTTACATGGTCCACTTTTTCACGACTGTTCTCTATGGCCGATGCCAGCGTATTTCCGGCTTTGGGCGCCCTGCCAATGAGTCTGCCGTACCGGCCGGCCCTGCGCCAGGCCCGGCCCGCGGTAAAGACCGCCACCGGCATGATCTGGGAATCGAGATGCTCCTTTTTGTACGCCAGGATGTGCCCATGGCAATCCCCGCCATCCCTTACGGCAACAATGCCGTGATCCAGGTAGTTTTTCAAACGCCGGGCGATGTCATCCCTGACCAAGTCAAACCCGACTTCGAGCTGTGTTTCCCGAATAGCAGGATCATAGGTACCGGACATGAACAGATGAACATGCGCGTCGATCAACCCGGGCAGGATCGTGCAGTCGGCAACGTTCACACCACCCTCAATCCCCGGCACAGGCATGGCTGCTTTCCCAAGGCTGCGGATCTCACCACCGGCTACGGTCATCAGCACATTTTTCTCAGGGGGACGACCGCTGCCGTCTATCATCCAGCCAGCCAAATATGTCTCTTTCGACGCAACAACTATATTATTCTTTGACACGGATTTCACAGATTTCATGGATTATATTTAAGTTATGGTAACTACGCTGCGCTAATTGAATCAATGTAATCCGCGTCTGATAGGCCCTGTTCGATATTGGATGTTGAGCGTTCGATGTTCGTCTTTTCACTTACCCCTTGACCCCTCGAAACCTTAATTCCTATTTCCTTTCAGCTATATGCCCAAAAGCTCCCTGCGCAGCATCTCCAGTGCCATCATGGCAAATATGCTTTTATTCATGGATCGTTTGCCAAATGGAAAATAGAATTGTTTCCCCAGGGAACTGTCGGGCGTGGCCAAGCCGATGCACACAGTTCCAACAGGCTTTTCCTCGGTTCCCCCGCCCGGACCGGCCACACCGGTGGTTGATATACCGTAGGTCGCTTTTGCGATCCTGCGGACGCCAACGGCCATCTCCCGTGCGGTCTCCTCGGACACGGCCCCCTGTTCATCGAGGGTTTGTGAAGAGACACCCAATATGTCGACCTTGGCTGCATTGGCATAACTCACCCCGGCAAAGAGAAAATAATCGGAACTACCGGGGACATCAGTAAGCCAGTTGGCAATTCGACCACCGGTACAACTCTCAGCAATGGCAATCGTCGCCCCCCTCTCCTTCAGCAACCGGCCAACCACCCGCGGCATGGCTTCCCCCTCCGTAGATAACACATTTTTTCCCACACGCCCCTTCACCCACTTCGTTGCCGCATCAAGGGTCGCCTGCATCTTGGGAAGATTTTTTCCATTGAGGTAGAATTTTACGTGAATCTCGGGAAACTTGGCCCGCAGCCCCAGTCTGAGACCGGGAAAATGATCGACTACCTCGGCCACTTTCTCGCCCATTGCCGACTCGGTCAATCCAAAGGTCGATATGTTCCGCACCAGGCAATTAGTTCGTTGGGCCCCCATGATTTTCTCGATGTCCGGAAGTACATCCGCAGCCAGCATCCGGACCATCTCCGACGGAACACCCGGAAGAAAGAAAAACGTGCATCGGTTGATTTTAAGGCTGAAGCCAGGGGCGGTCCCCACGGGATTGTAAAGGGTTCTGGATCCTTGTGGCACAAAGGCCTGTTTTCGGTTGGAAACGGTCATTTCCCGGTGGCGCGCCTTGAAGAACGATACAATCATAGACAGCGCCTTTGCATCCTCCACCAGCTCCACTCCGGCTGCGGCTGCCGCCGCGTCCGCCGTGATATCATCGGTGGTGGGTCCCAGCCCACCTGTCACCACGCAGATGTCGGCCCGCTGGCTGATCTCTGTGATAATGGCTTCCAGCACATCTGAATCATCGCCCGCACAAATGTGACGCTGCACAGCAATGCCTGTCTCTTCCAGTTTTTCCGCAATGTACGCCGAGTTGGTATCCACCAAAGCACCGGACCGTATCTCATCGCCCGTGGCCAATATTTCCGCTTTCATTTTCTCCCCTTTCCTATTCCTGTGCAAACCTGAACCACAAGGTTGCCTTTTGGAATATCAATGCCGCTAAGCCTAATAACATACACGAACACGGGTAACAACCATCCCTTAATGGGGGACATTATATTGCCCTAAAAGGACCAAATCTATCTCACCACCCGCTGCGCTCGAGAGAACGAAGTGAACGGGTGGTGAAATAATATTTCCTGATTTTCCCTTTTATCGACTTTTTATTTTGTGGCTAGCTGCAGGCCCTCTGATCTTCGCAAGAAAGCAGTTGATTGCTGCATCATGAAGCGTGTATCCTTTGAAAGATGATACTATTCGAAACAGATGCGCTGGCCGCCTCCGGGGCTGGTCTCTTTGGCATCTAGCTGAACAGGAATCGCCTGGAACCAACGCGTGACGACATTTATACGATATGCAGCCTTAACGAATTGCACGGAGATAAGTCAATTATAACCCCTAAAAAGGGTGGCATGATATTGGCCCTAAAAGGGCCTGATAAATCTCACCGCCCGCTGCGCGGTGAGAAAAAAGATTTACGCCTCACCGTTAGCGCACATGCAGATGAAATTTACATAAGCACACCCACCTATCCGCAAAGCAAAGCTTGGACCCTTCAGCTCAGCTGAAGGATGAAGGGGGAAAATGGAAAACCGCAGACAAACCACCAGGACCGATACACTAGCCAGCGCCATGGTCGTCATTGGGAAGGAACGATTCCGGCTCAACGATATCAGCAACGAAGGCATCGGTATTGTCGTGGAAGGGCCTGACACATTTGTTTTGGGCCAGAGAATCGAATCCATTCACTTCCCGACAGAAAATCAAGACATGGCCCTCAACGGCATCGTGAGCCACATTTCCAAAAACGATCAAGGATTTTTATGCGGCATCCGTTTTGTTTACAGCGGAACCGGGGATTTTGTATTTGTGGAAGGATTAGCGCGAAAATATCGGGAGGACATTCAGCCGCCTGTTTTGGACAGTAATTCAGACAGGAATGAATCTCCGAAATAAATGCGGATCGTCTCCTGGATACCCTCGTCAATTCCTGCCAAGGCCGGTTTTTTTAGGTTACAGGGGAATGACGCAAATTGAGCATTGATGGAAAGTACGGGCACAGGACCTTCGGTTAGGGCCAGCGGCCAGAGTGAACAACACCTTGGCTTCACTTCCACAGGCGGCAGACCAAGTTCGAGGGCTGCGGAATGAAGCGAGCACACGGTTTCTTCCGCTTCATTCGAATAAGCAAAGACGCATTGCTCGTTTTCATCGGCGTCGATCAGAAACAAGCCATCCTCATCCTCCTCGAAAACATTGTCATACCCCTTTTCGCCGCCGATCGACGCGGTGTACTTTTCCACCAGGGGTAAAAACCCAACGATGGTTTCAAGCTCCTTCTCATTGACATGAATTTGAAAACAAGAACAGCAACTCGGCGCCCCTTTGCACACCCCAGGCAGACAGCAATGTTGGATGGACATCAGGGCTTGCACATCGACCCGGATATTGCCCACCATGATTGTTTGTTCCCTTCCTCTTTTACAATCAACCGCAGACATCTATATTATCCCTTGCATTGGAAAGTATGGACATAGTAACTTTCCGGGCTGTTGAGGTTCCAATGTCTCCTCTGTCGCTATACAATCATTATTTCTAAACCATCGGTTTCAAAAAGTAAGAGGGAA
>RCNC010002073.1_pt1 | contig 14051 bp, 15 predicted proteins | sample 2041301 | NCBI WGS metagenome assembly RCNC01 (sample SAMN09708231, study PRJNA481090) | Marine sediment metagenome, whole genome shotgun sequencing project. | biome: marine sediment; feature: ocean; material: sediment; isolation source: Sewage treatment plant 13A marine sediment (STP13A) ... | reverse complement strand
CCGGTGGTGCTCTATTCCATCGACGGCTGGGAGCATGTCTGGCCCGGGAGCGCCACCATTAAAACAAAGAACGACCCGGAGCTGGCCGGCTTCGATGCCGCCGAGCTGATCTGGGACTTTTTCAGGACACAAACCAGGTGACCCACCTTTGACAAGCGAGGGCATGATCGTGGAACAGATACGGATCGGTATCAGCAGTTGCCTGCTCGGCGAGGAAGTGCGCTACGACGGCCAGCACAAGCTGGACCGGTTTTGCCGTGACGTTCTTGGTGAATATGTCGACTACGTCCCGGTTTGCCCGGAGGTGGAGTGCGGCATGCCCATCCCCCGGGAATCGATGCACCTCGAGGGTGACCCGGAAGCGCCGCGGCTGATCACCACCAGGACCAGGAAGGACCTCACCGACCAGATGGTCACCTGGGCCCGCCGGCGGGTGAAAGAGTTGGAAGCGGAGAACCTCTGCGGGTTCATCTTCAAGAGCCGCTCCCCCAGCAGCGGCATGGAGCGGGTCAAGATTTATGACAGCAACAAGATCCCGAAGAAAACCGGCTCGGGGCTCTTTGCCGGCGCCTTCATGAAGCACTTCCCGCTGCTGCCGGTGGAGGAGGAGGGGCGTCTCCACGACGCGGTGCTGCGGGAGAACTTCATCGAGCGGATCTTCATCTTCAGGCGCTGGCAGGAGATGACCGCCGGGCGGCTCAAACGGGGCGCCCTGGTGGACTTCCACAGCCGCCACAAGCTGGCCATCATGGCCCACAGCACGAAACACCTCAAGGAGCTGGGCCCGCTGGTGGCCGCGGCCAAATCCGTCCCCCCGAAGGAGCTGTTTGCCAGCTACCAGGCGATTCTCCAGGAGGCGCTCAAGCTGCGGGCCACGGTGCGTAAGAACACCAACGTGCTGCAGCACATGATGGGCTATTTCAAGAAGGTGCTCTCCCGGGACGAAAAGGCCGAACTGCTGCAGGTGATCGAGCGCTACCACTCGGAGCTGGTGCCGCTGATCGTCCCGCTGACCCTTTTCAACCACTACGTGCGCAAGTTCGAGGTGCCCTACCTTTCGATGCAGACCTACCTCAACCCGCACCCCATCGAGCTGAAGCTGCGCAACCACGCCTGATGGGTCTTCAGCGCGTGCCGGCAGTGAAGAAGGGTCCGACTGTTCAATTGTAAGCGAGGCGGGTCTGCTGATCCGCCAGCGTCGGCTTCAGGACCTCCTTCCATGCCGGGTCGGCCCAGGTGTTCAGCTTCTGATGGGAGTCATGGTAACTCTGGGGAATGGGGTGTGTGCCATACACCACCACCACCTCATGTTTGATCGTTATGAGATCGTGAAAATGCTGCAAATGGGGGCAGGGCGGATAGCCGACGAGAAAACCGGTTGCCAGGTGGATGATCTCGGCGCCGTTCCCCTTCATCTCCTCGATGGCGTATTCGATGTTGCCACCGGGGCAGCCATCACAGGTGGTGTAGCCCACCACCTCCACCTCCATTCCCGCATAGCGGCTGAACGCGCCCTCCCTGTTCCGCAATGAGCGAAAGCACTTCCCGCCGGCACATCGCCGGTATCGATCGCAGATTACAATCCCGATTCGTGTGGTCCCTTCCATGGCATCCTCCGTCCCGGGCTTGCGTTGACCAGTGGTCCCTGCGGTCTCGCGCGGGCGGCATCAGAGTGCCGGCGGTTCCGCTCTCCTCGCTTCCGCGGCCATCAGGGTGCCCTCGGTTGCTTCCCGGCTCTTCAGCGATTCGTGGCAATTGGCGCAGGAGTCCAGGGTTGCTTTGCCCGTCCGCTCCGCTTCTTCCTTGTGGCAGGGGATGCAGGTGCTGTGCATCGCCTCCTGGAAACTGCAGGCCCGGCTGAGGTCGGTCCCGACGGCCAGTTCTTCGGGAAGCCGCATGTCCTCCTTGTGGCACTGGTAGCAGTTCTTGGCGTTCCCGGCGGTCTTCGGCCCCGCCTGGGGATGGCAGCCGTCGCAGGAGCGGTTCGCGGGATGCCAGCCGGCCAGCTTCTCCTTGCGGGCCACCTGGCTCATGTGGAGGTCGTGGTCAAAGATCACCGTGGTGCTCACCAGGTCGCGGTGGCACCGCGAGCAGGGAGTGGAGTTGTCCCCCGGGCAGGAGATGTGGTGGCAGCGGACGCAGGACTGCTCCCCGCCCAATCGTTGCTGGTGGGCGACGTGGGGGAAGTCGGTGCTGACCCCGGCCCGGTTGCCGTCGATACGCAGGTGGGCCCGGGAGGCGTCGAGGCCCACTGAGGGCTGCACTTCGATCAGGCCCGACCCGGCACCGGTGAACGGTGGATAGAGAAAGACCCAGGCTATCGGCAGGGTGAGCACGGCCATGAAGGTCACCCGATGCAGCGGGCTGGACAATGCCGCCTGGCAGACATGGGAGAACTTTTCAAACGAGGCCCGGAACATCCCCCGGGAAACACGGCCCGTCTTCCACAGATCATCGAAGATGGGGAGGTATTCCACGGCGTAGAGGAAGGCCAGCGCACCGCCGGCCACCACACCGATGCTCAGCGCCCACTCGGCCAGCGAGGGGATGTAGACTGCCCCCGCCTCTCTGAAATAGCCGAAGATGCCCACGTCGAGGCGATTGAGCACCAGCCCCGCCGAGGCCGAACCTCCGGCCACGGCCAGCCCCACCGGCGAGCGGCGGGTTGCCGGAATGGCCACCAGGATCAGCGGGATGATGGCGGAAAGGGCCAGCTCCAGGAGGAACAATCCGCTCTCCCACATGCCGTTGCCCAGCGAGAGCAGCAGCCCTTCCCGGGCCAGATCGAAAAGTTTGAGCAGCAGGTAGATGCCGAGGATCGAGGAGGCGATGACGGCCAGCTGCTCCAGCATCGGCATCGCCTCGCCCCGGGGCCCCCGGGGCCGCGGCTGGGCGTCGGCCAGTTTGAGCACGCAGGCCGGAGCCCCACCCTCCGGCTGGGGGCCGAATACCGGTTCGGGGTTATAGAACCAGGCGTAAAGGATGCGGACCAGGATCAGAAACATCATCCCCCCTCCCATGGCGGAGATGATGAAGAACAGCGGCAGCATCGACGAATACCAGAGCTGGTGCAGCCGCTGGGGGGAGACGAGGAAGAGCGAACCGAGGGACGAGTGGTGCAGGCTGGAAAGCGAGATGCCCAGCACCACCGCACCAAAGGAGATGCCGTGCAGAAAATGGGCGAGCTTGCCCAGGCGAAAACGTTCCAGCACCGTCGGCGCCAGCTCGACGAAGGTCACGGTGAAATAGATCATCACGCACCAGAACACTTCGAAGAGGAACGAGTGCTCGTTCCACATCAGCAGCGGGTGCCAGAAGCGCTGGGGCAGGCCGATATCGAAGAGCAGGGCCGCACAGGATGAGCCGTAGCCGAGGAAGGCCACCAGAATCGCCGGCTTGACCAACGGCCGGAAACGCTCCATCCGCAGGACGTAGACCAGGAAGCCGATGGTGAAGCCGCTGGTGGAGAGGGCCACCCCGGCCACCATGTTGGCGATTTTCCAGACCCCCCAGGGCATGGCGTCGCTGAGGTTGGTGGTGGCCCCCAGGCCGTACCACATGCGGAAGGCGCCGGCCACCAGGCCCCAGAAGGCAAAGAACCAGAGCACGTCCTTCAGTATTCGAGTCTTGTTATTCATGGCTTTCGTTTCCCGTTTCGCTCGCTGCGGTCCGTTGATCTTCCGCCGCCTGCTCGTCGGCAACGGTCATCCGGCGCCTGACGATCCAGTTCACCCCCAGCAGGCCGGCGGCCACGCTGAGCCCGATGTGCGGGGTCTTGCTGATCAGCGGATGGGTCAGCGATGGGATGGAGACCGCTGTGGTCTCCGGCCAGCCCAGCTGGTCCAGGTCCACGTCGGAGATGTAGAGCACGCTGGTGCCGCCGAACTCCTCCTCGCCCCAGACGTGCTGGCGGTAGGTTGCGGGACGGGAAGCCAGGCGATCGTGAGCCAGTTCGAGCAGTTCGTCCCGCTCCCCGAAGATCAGGGCCTGGTTGGGGCAGGCCTCCACACAGGCTGGTATCCGGCCCTCGGCCAGGCGATCGGCGCACATGTCGCACTTGTGCACGAAGGGCATGGTGGACTCCCACTGGTAGCGCGGCACCGAGAAGGGGCAGGCCAGCATGCAGTAGCGGCAGCCGATGCACTTGTCCGGGTCGTAGATCACCGGCCCCTCCGGGGTTTTAGTCAGGCCGCCCACCAGGCAGGCCTCGACACAGCTCGGCTCCTGGCAGTGCATACAGCTCTTCTTGCCGAAGCGGCCCTCGTCCACCTTGATCACGCTGGTATAGCGGTTGGCCGACAGGCCGTCCCTGGTGGTGGCCCGGTCCGACTCCGCCTGCACGGCGTCGAGGCCGTTGGCCTCCACGCAGGCTGCCGCGCAGCGCTCGCAACCGGTACACCTGGTGACATCGATCAGTATTCCGTGCATCAGACGCGTGCCTCTTTGCCGAACAACGCATCCGCGATCTTGTCGCCGGCTCCTGGACGGAGCTGCCAGTGGACCGCCGAGATGCGGTCAAAGGCGAACAGGACCACGTGAGCGAGTTTGGTGAACGGGATGAGAACGAACAGGACTTCGGCGCTCAGCAGGTGGACCAGCATGGCCAGCTGCCAGGAGACCGGGTTGACCCCGGGATGGGACGCCAGGAATCCGGCAATAAATGGGAGCAGGATCACCACCAGCAGCAGGTAGTCCACCGGCTGGCTCATCGACCGCAGACGGGGGATGAACAGCCGGCAGCCGAGGAGCAGGAAGAGGCAGGTGATGGTGCCCAGAGTCAGCGCGTCGGCTGCGCTGTGGCCCAGCTGCGGGAGGCTGATCCCCAGCAGCCCTTCCCAGAGCACGACGTGGTCGGCAAGGAAGAGGGGGACCAGGATCACGCCGATGTGAAAGAGAAAAGAGACGATCGAAAAAAAGATCGTTCCCTTGATCAGGTGCTTCACCGGGATGATCCAGCTGGCGGCATCGGCGGCGATCCGCCGCCAGGGAGCGTTCTGCAGCCGGCGCCCCTTGCGGATCACCAGCGAATAGATCTGGATCACCACCTGGCGGGTCAGGCCAAGCACCATGACCAGGAAGGTCAGAGCGAAGAGCGGGCCGCGGGCGAATTCAATCCACTGTTCCATCGTTATTGCCTTTCCTCAGATGGCCATCGCGGCGGCCATCTCCTTGCGCTCCTGGGGGCTTTTGGCTCCGGGGATTTCGATGGCCCGGAGAATCAGGTCGTGCAGGCCCATCACCTGGCAGGGCAGCTCGTAGTATTCCACCAGCTCCTTGAGCTGTTTCTTGCAGTTGGCGCAGGGCGCGATGACGATTTCCGCCCCGGTGCGCTGGATCTGCTCCGCCTTCACTTTGCCGCCGATGCTCATCCGGTGCTCGTGGATCTCGTCCACCGAGACCAGACCGCCCCCGCCACCACAGCAGAAGTTGTGCTCACCCTTCGGCGTCATTTCGACGAAGTTTTTGACAAAGGTGTGCAGGATCTCCCGCGGCTGGTCGACGATCCAGCCCGAGCGGGCGATGTTGCAGGGGTCGTGGTAGGTCACCCGCTCGGTGACGATGTCAGGGTTCAACTTGATCTTGCCCTTGCGGAGACAGTCGAGGGTGTATTCCATGAAATTCTGCACCGGGTAGGCTTCCTTCCCCCCGAACACCGGTACGAAGTCGTGGGCTGCCCGGGAGGCGTGCCCGCACTCGCCGATCAGCAGTTGTTGGCCGTTGAGGCGGGTCACCTCGCCCACCAGCTGCTGGATGATCTTTTCCAGGTGCCAGTCGCTGTAGAATAGCCCGTAGTTGATGCCGTCGTAATTGTCGCTGCCGATGGTCCAGTTGTCCCAGTCTCCGGCGGCATAGAGCACGGCAGCGTTGCCCATCAGCGTTTCGGGTTCCATCAGGTAGTCGCTCACCGCACAGAAGAAGACGTGCTTGCGGTTCGGCTGGTCCACTGGAAAGGTAACCTTGATGTCCAGCAGATCCTCCAGTTCCTCTGAGAGGAACTCCAGCGTGTCGAGCAGGGCCGCCTTGGGGACCTTCGAGGTATTGTGGGTCTCGCCCTCCAGCTGTTCACGGACGCTGACCTGCAGCGCCTTGGGCACGATGCCGATCAGGCTCAGCACGTAGCGGCCGAGGCGGGTGATCAGCCCGTGATCCACGCCCATCGGGCACTCCTGGGTGCAGCGCCGGCAGGCGGTGCAGCGGTAGAAGAGATCGAGCATCTCGTCGATCTTCTCCTCGGTGAGCACGTCGCCCTGCACCAGCTTGTATTTGAACCAGCCGCCGATGGTGAAATACCGCTTGTAGACATCGAGCAGCAGGTTGGTCCGGTAGCAGGGAATGTCCTTGGGGTCTCCGCTGGCCAGAAACACCGGGCAGGTGACGGCGCAGCGGTTGCACTTGGCGTTCGACGTGCAATAGGTATCGAGCAGGGGTTTGTAATCCGAGAACTCGAGGACCGCCCTGAAGGCCTCGAGGAAGCGGTCGACCCTGTTCTCGGTGACCGGGTTCTCGATGTAGTAAGGATACGTTCGCTCACCGCCTGCGGCGGTGGTCGTTTTCTTCGCTTCGGCTGTTTCCGCGCTCATTGATCAGTCCTCCAGTTTCAGTTTCCGGCCGTCCAACCCCAGTGCAAGGGCCGTGCCACGATCCACTGCTGCTCTGTTGCAACGGCCCCGCGGCATTGCGGCAGGGGCTGCCGGGCGATGCCGGCGAGCCGTGGAACAGCCGTCGTGCTTTGCCTGCCGCCGCAAAACGGCGGTGGCTGTTTTTTTGCCGGCCCGCTGCAGGGGGGGGCGAACTGTATGTGGTGGAGGCCGGCCGATGGTCCGGGAAACGTCGCAAGCGTTGCAACGGATGTTGCGTTGCGACGTTCCATGCAACGCTCCGTGCCGCTCAAGCTTCCGGCACTCACCAGGTGATGTGACCGAACCGGCTGCGGCGGTGATTGTCGCCGAAGGCCTGTCTACACGTTGATCTTCCACGATCCACGGTGAAATCGGTCCCTGGCTGATTGCCGGCGCTGCCGTGGCCAACAGGGGAAAGGCGGTCCATGGCATGCATGTTGCTATGACCAGTCAGGGAACAGATTTATTGGTGGAGGCGGCATGCGATACGGAATTCAATTGCGGGGACGGAGAGTGGCGCCGCGCTACGCGTCGGCCGAATCGATCAGGCTGGTAACCATGCGCCGGGGCTTCGTGACGGCCCAGTCGGAAATTCCGGCGGTGGGCCACAGCTCGGTGGACCAGTTCAACCTGCTCACCGAGCACCGGGTGGATGTGCTGGTCTGCGGCGGTATCGACATGGTCTCACGGGAATCGCTGACGGCCGGCGGGATCACCGTCATCGACAATGTGGCCTGCTCAGCGGACGAGGTGGTGGCCGCCCTGGTGGAGGGCACGCTGCGCTCGGGATACGGGTTCCACCGCACGTCACAGGCGGTGCCCCTCACGGCGAGCGGCCTGCTTGCCGGGGCGGACGGGGAATCGCCGGATCCGGACACCGACTGCCTCAGCTGCCGGGAGAGGGTCTGCCTCGACGGCCGTCGTTGCCCCCTGGCCGGACCGCCGCGGACCAAGGCTTCGGAGAGTGACGTGACCTGCATGCTCGACGCGGCGGCGGACATCAACTGCGAGGAGGAGCGGCTGCTCTGCCGGCTGTCGGAACTGATCTATTTCTGCCTCGAAATGAACTACCGCCGCATCGGGGTCGCTTTCTGTGTTGAGCTGCTGGAACCGACGGAAATTCTCGTCGGCGTGCTGAAGCGATTTTTCGAAGTCCATGCCGTGGGCTGCAAGGTCGGGGGGCACCGCCTGGACGAACCGCCCGACATGTCGGGGGGCCAGGGGCCCCATTCATTCAGCGGTATCGCCTGCAACCCCCTGGGCCAGGCCCGGGTGTTGAATCGCCGGGGCAGCGATTTCAACGTGATGGTGGGCTTGTGTGTGGGGGCTGACTCGGTGTTCAGCCGGGCCAGCGAAGCGCCGGTGACCAACCTGATCGTCAAGGACCGGTCGCTGGCCCACAATCCCATCGGCGCACTCTATTCGGAGTATTACCTCAGCGAGGCCTCGCGGGCGAACTTCGGTAAATCCCGCACACCGGACGAGGTGGAGGGTTACAGGATCTGAACTGTTGATCGATCATCGTTGTATTCAAATGGAGGAAGGACAATGACTATTCCGCGAATCAATTCCGTTGGCTTTTGCGCCCATTATTCGGAGCAGGGCGACTGGGCTTTCAACTACGCGCTGAAGCTGTGCCGCAAGAACCAGATGAAGCTGAACGTGTTCCACTTTCTTTCCAGCCCCTACGAGCCCGATGACGGCCGGATGAAGCAGCTGCCCCATGACGAACTGGAACGGATCGCCGTGGAGCGGGAGCGGGAATTGCGGCTCTACTATGACCAGATGGCCGGGGACTATCTTGAAGTGGGGTTCCGCCTGTGTTATGACGACAGTTGGACGGAGCTGCACCGCTGCCTGATGATCCGGGAGTTCCAGTTACTGGTGCTGGCCGTCCCCGATGAAAGCGCCCGGTTTTCGAACCGTTCCATCGAGGAGTGGGCGGAGACCTTTATCAGCCCGGTGGTGCTGGTTGGCCCGGAGGGTCCTGAACGCTTCCGGCTGAACAGCAGGGCCGCGCTGCTGGTGGATCGCCTGGGGATCGAAGAGGGGCAGTGGAGCCTGATCCAGGGGGTGGCCGTCCAGTGACTGCCGGAGCGGAGTGACCTGTCGTCATGTGCCAGCAACTGAGCGAACTGATCTTCGACAACATCCATGACGGTGTGTTCACCGTCGACCGGGACTGCATCATCACCTCCTTCAACCGGTCGGCAGAGCGGATCACCGGGTTCAAGGCCGAAGAGGCCTCCGGCAAGCACTGCTACGAGGTGTTTCGCACCGAGGTCTGCCACAAGAAGTGCGCCCTTAAGGACACCCTGAAGACCGAGGACCCCACCGAAAACGCCCGGGTGACCATCATCACCCGTGACGGGCGCGAGGTGCCGATCCGGGTCACCACCACTCTGCTCAAGGACGAGCAGGGGGCCATCGTCGGGGCGGTGGAGTTTTTCCGCGACATCTCCGAGATCGAGCGGCTGCACGAGAGCCTGGAGAAGAAGCACAGCCTCGAGGACATCGTCAGCGTCAATTCGGAGATGCACCAGCTGGTGGGCCTGCTGCCCGACATCGCCGAATCAGAGTGCAACGTGCTGATCCAGGGCCCCAGCGGCTCGGGCAAGGAGTTGTTCGCCCAGGTGATCCACAACCTCAGTCCCCGGCGCTACGGGCCGTATATCAAGCTCAACTGTGCGGCCCTGCCCGCCCCCCTGCTGGAATCGGAACTCTTCGGGTATATGCGGGGTGCGTTCACCGACGCCAAGACCGACAAGCCTGGCCAGTTCCGGCTGGCCAACGGCGGGACCCTGCTGCTCGACGAAATCAGCGAGATGGATGTTTCGCTGCAGGTCAAACTGCTGCGGGTCCTGAACAACGGCGAATACCGCCCGCTGGGCTCGGCCGATACGCTGCACACCGACGCGCGAATCATCGCCGCCAGCAATGCCGACCTGGAGCGGGCCATTGCCGAGGGCCGCTTCCGCGAGGACCTCTACTACCGGATCAACGTGGTCAACCTCCAGATCCCCTCGCTCCACGAAAGGCCCGAGGACATCCCCCTGCTGGCCAACCATTTTCTGCGCGCCTTCCGCAAAAAAAGCCGCAAGACCATCGAGCGGATCTCTCCCGCCGCCCTCTCCGCACTGCGGAAATGCCAGTTCTCCGGCAACGTGCGGGAACTGGAAAACGCCATCGAACATGCGTTCGTCATGTGCCACGGCGACCAGATCGACATGGAACACCTTCCGCTGCACATCACCACCCACCGATCGGTGAGCAACGGCATCTCCCATTCCCGCGACAGCGAAAAAAACGTGATCCTCGAGACCCTGCAACGGAACAAGGGCAACCGGGTAAAGACCGCCGAAGAACTCGGCATGCACCGCTCCACCCTCTGGCGCAAGATCAAGACTTACAACATCGGCTGAGTAGAACCCAACCCCGCGTCCACGTTCCGTCCATCCTCAGTTATTCCGGCATGTCCTGAGGAATCGAATTCGTTCGACTTGCTCAATTCAGGACATTGGTTCTCTTGACATTTTCCATTTCAAAAAGAAATGCTCACTCCTTCATTTTGCAGTGTCCTGATGTTCTGCAATGGCCATATATTCATTTATCCACTTGAATGTAAAACCTTTACACCGCACTCGTTAAATTGGCATCGATATTGCTTTTTATTTGACGGTGAGCAGGAATCGTTTGTGAATAGCTTCCTGGCGTATGAATTGTCTCCAGCTCCAGGCGGTGGGTCTTACTGGTATTGGAGGTGAAGGAACCGAAGCCCGAGGGCGGGTCTCAGATGTTTCGCCATGCGTAGCATGAGAACTTTGGATCCCTTTGCGGGGGCCCTTTAATAAATACGAAATTTGAGTAATTGCCAGTTGGCAGCATTGGAGGATCAGTCGATGAACGCGAACTTTGATCAAAAGCCTGTTGGGAATCCAGGAGAGATGTTATCGATTAAAAAGATTTTGTTGCCCATGGACTTTTCTCGTTGCTCAGAGCAGGCATTTTCGCATGCCCTCTATCTGGCAAAGCAATACGGTGCGGAATTGCACTTGCTCCACGCCATCGTGATGTATGAAAACGAGCTTTACTGTCCACCCTATACATCCAGCGACAGGAGGGAGATCTATCACCATCTCAAGAAGAACGCCAAGGGGAAACAGGTTGAACTTCTCAGTTCGCATGACGTGGACAATGTCGAGGTGAAAGTTGCCCAGAAAAAGGGTGTCTCCACGGCTCCGGTGATCATGCAATATGCGGAAGACAGGAATATCGATCTGATTGTAATGGGGACTCATGGCCGGCGTGGGTTGGGGCATCTGTTTTTGGGGAGTGTCACGGAGGAAGTGGTGCGCTGTGCCCTGTGTCCCGTATTGACGATTCGTGAAAAAAAGAAGGAAACAGCACCGCATGCTTTAAGAAGTATTCTCGTTCCGCTGGATTTCTCAGAGCACTCAAAAGTATCACTGCTTCATGCCAAAGGTATTGCGAATTCCTACCATGCGGATCTACGCCTTCTTCATGTGGTTGAACAAACGACGTTCCCGGTATTTTATCCAGCCGGCATGCAATCCATCCTGGCGGCCAAAAAGAAGGCCAAAGAGAGTAGTGAGAAAGTCATGGTCTCCTATCTGGAGGATGTCGGCGAGATAAAACGTAAAGAAATCGTGAGTGTAGTGGAAGGCCACGCAGCCAGTGATATTGTGAAATATGCCAAAGACCACGAGACGGACATGATTGTCATCGCCACTCATGGCTTGACCGGGTTTCAACACATGTTGATTGGCAGCGTAACGGAAAAAGTGGTTCGTATGGCACCTTGTCCGGTGTTCGTCGTCAAGGCATACGGCAAATCATTGGTGGATCACTGATGAACGGGGAGCGGGATATCATCATCGGCACGGTGATTAGGAAATGGCCAGGCATCACGAAGAGTTGCAGTGAAAGGGACAAACATAGAACCGATACTTGTTGTGGGAATCTCCGGACGTGCTCCAACAACAAGCTACGGGTGTGGGAGGATCAACAAATGAAAACCCAATTTTTTTCGCTTTTGAATGACGAACAAGATGGTTTGGCGTTGGAAGCAGTCAATCGGCTCAAGACGTCGACTGCTGCTCACTACAACCAAGCGGAGTTTGGTTGCCTTCGTTCTAGATGCAATAAACTGATTCAAGCGTTTATTCTGGCCGTCAAGGGGGAGCAGGAAGGTTTTGCGGAGTATGTACGAAACATCAGCAGAGACAGAATCAAAGAGGGATACGATCTTAGTGAAATGCAATATGCTCTAGGTGTCTTGAAGGATTTGGTTTGGAGGCTAGGCATCAATAAGGTTGCTGACGAAAAGGAAAGGCTTGAGGATCTCTATCTTATTACCAGCATCATCGGTTCTGCTAAAGACAGGTTGGCTCAGCAATATTGGGAGGCTTCGCAGGATGCAGTTGCTGCCGCAACCCCAATTTGGAAAAAAATGCAGGATGCGGAGGTGATTACATTGCGGGAATTGGAGGAAGGGTGGTCAAAGGGCACTGCTGACCAGGTGAAAAATTAGAAATGGGTGGTTCTGGACGTGAAATCCCGGTCAACATGATGCCTGCAATCCGTGGTACAAATGTGCCTGTGTCAGAAGGAAGAGGAGCCGTTTCAATGAAAACAGATGCCGGTCTGACATATATCGGAACGGTAAGGTCCGGTTTGAAAACACTGGCTCAGTGTCCGAGGCAGGGATATGAAGGGGCTCCGATCAAGTTGTGTCAACTTCAGTGTGTAAAAGCGCTCTCCAAGTGTAGAGCGTAGTGTCCTATCAGGCAGCCTCCTGTTCGTCTCCGAATTCCCCGTTCAGCAGATCCCCCAGTAACCCCATGTTGAGGTATCTTTTGTCGGTGAGCCCCCGTTCGTCCCGTTCGATGATCAACGCTCCCATCAGTCTGGCCAGGGCAGCGCCTGAAGGTGTTCGGTCTGCTCGGCTTCCAGCAACCGATTCAGCACCCTCTCCAGCAGCAGGCGGATTGTATCTCCGTCCTCTTCCGCCATTTAACGGGGATCGTCTCGTCAGACGTTTACGCTTCTTGCGACAATCACCTGCCCGCCTTCCAGCGTTGTGTTGAACGCGGCGGAGTAATGGGTCCGGGCAAATGCCTGGGCAAAGGTAGGGGAATGGGACAAGGTTATGGCAAAGACAAAGGTGGTGGGCAAAACTAAGACTTGAATATATCAGAACATCAGATGCAGGTCCGACCCGGCTGCTTGTTTCATGAAATCCGCGGCCAGCATGACCTCAACACCTGGGATGAAGTCGTCTGGGCCTAAGTCGAAAAGATCGGCACTGGTTTTACATGCCAGGAAGCGCACTCCTTCAAGCTGAGCCATCTCCAACATGTCTTCCGGATATGCGATGTCCTTTTGCTCCATTTGAGTTCGCAGCTCCTGCGTTACGCGGCCAACTTCGATCTCGGATGGATCCACTCCGGTTGGATAGTAACGAAGTTTTTCGAGGTGTCCGGGGCGTATCATGTGCAGCCCCTCAAAAGTGAAGTATATCAGTGTCGCGTAACCTAACCGTGCCGAGTTAAGCGCCAAAATGAGGAGACCAAAAGCGCTCTGTATAGTGAAGTTTGTGCATACCAAGGCGACTCGTCTTTTCTCAACCATTTTGTCTTGCACCTGACTTTCTCCATTTCAGCTACTGACCTGCAATTCTCTCCAAAACCCCGCAATTCTTCAGCTGGATGTTCACCCCTTCAAATTCAACGGCGCTGCTGCTCTCTATTCAAGAATCTCAATAATCGTCGTCCATTTCCTTTTGACTCTCATTGTGTCGGTTCAGCCTGAAATGAAGGATAAGGGTAAGCTTCCGTGCGATCAAGCCTCAATCCATCGTGGCGGCCAGTAAGAGAGTCAAGGAGAGGAGCGAGAAAGCCATGGTCTCCTATCTGGAGGATGTCGGTGAGACAAAACGTAAAGAGATCGTGAGTGTTGTGGAAGGCCATGCAGCCAGTGATATTGTAAAATACGCCAAAGACCACGAAATGGACGGTCCAGGTTAAAAACACTGGCTCAGTGTCCGAGGCAAGGAAATGAAAGCTGGATTTCACTGCCCTGAACTCACCGATGCTGGAGAAGAATGTGGCAGTACTGGACGGGTCCGCCGCCGCGCCTCCGCAGCCCACGCCAGGAGCAGGTAGCCGCCGGTGAGGCCCCACAGCGGTCACCGCAATAAAACACGCGAGCAAGGTCGCGAGGCGTAATCCTCGAATCATCAGTCACTCCTTCTTATTCTTCCACTCCGCTGAAGAGACCGTAAATCACGATGTGATAGTCACAATTCTCGTGTCAGTTGGCACTTGAATTCATCGCCACTATTGCTTCCTCGGCTGCATTGGTGAGCTGGTAGGCGACGGGTGAAGCGGTCAGGGCCGGATGGGTTCCCAT
>RCNC010002180.1_pt1 | contig 14060 bp, 10 predicted proteins | sample 2041301 | NCBI WGS metagenome assembly RCNC01 (sample SAMN09708231, study PRJNA481090) | Marine sediment metagenome, whole genome shotgun sequencing project. | biome: marine sediment; feature: ocean; material: sediment; isolation source: Sewage treatment plant 13A marine sediment (STP13A) ... | reverse complement strand
CTTAAACTGCTTATAATTTTCTTTATAACCTGGGTAATTATCCAGCTTATAAAATTAGGACGAGATGTTGTTTTACTTCGATATGATATTTCTGAGAAGGACAACCTGAAGGCACGTAGGGTTTACACGCAGTTTAAGGTCATAGAGCGGATATTGGTTTTCGTTGTTATTTTGATAGCGCTTGCGATTGCTCTGATGACTTTTGAGCAGATCAGGAGAATCGGTGTGAGCCTTTTTGCATCTGCTGGTGTAGCAGGAATCATTCTGGGTATTGCAGCACAAAAACTGATTGGAAATGTCCTGGCCGGATTCCAGATTGCAATAGCCCAGCCTATCAGGCTCGAAGACGTAGTCATTGTCGAAAAAGAGTGGGGCTGGATAGAGGAAATTACCCTTACCTATGTAGTTGTTAGGATATGGGATAAGCGCCGCTTGATTCTACCTTCAACCTATTTTATCGAAAAACCTTTTCAGAATTGGACCCGTGTTTCAGCAGATATACTTGGAACAGTATTTATCTACACAGACTACACTGTACCCATAGATAAGTTGCGAGAGGAACTTACCAGGGTGCTGCAATCGGATAAGAATTGGGATGGAAAAGTAAATGTATTACAGGTTACCGATTCAACTGAAAAAACAATGGAGATCAGGGCCCTTATGAGTGCAGTCGATTCACCTTCTGCCTGGGACCTGAGGGTGAACGTACGGGAAAAACTAATTGATTTTCTGCAAAAGAATTACCCCGAAAGCCTTCCAAAATCAAGGATTGATATTGCAAAACATCCAGATAAGGCAGATGCGTGATAAGCAGAAAGTCATCATTCCACACGTAAATTATACTTTTTCAGCAGCTCCTGCCAGGATGTTTCGTTAATATGACGAACCAGTAAAGGGTTTATCCATGATAGATGCGGGCTGTTCTTAGGTAAGAAAAAGCTTCTGTATTGCTTATTAAAATTGACCGGAAGAAGAACTACTTTGTTATTTAGCTGCAGATGGCTGATGAAATAGTCAAGTACGGTTTTGTCATATAGCAAAACCTCAATATCATGTGCAGAGAGGGCCAGTAGCGACTCCTCTACATCTTCATATAGCAGATCGATTTCGATACCATTGGAGTTTAGAAAGGCTTCACTGCTTGAAGCATTTACGCTTCCAATCATTCTGGCATTGCGCAGATCTTCCAGGTCTTCAATATTTCGCCCAAGTGACTGGACGGTAAGCGAAGATGCTATTGTACCCGTAAACCCGGAAATTGTAACAATGGCTGTTAACATCCAAACGATGGCAATGACCCTGCCCAGTCTTGATTTTGGAGCTTTATCTCCATACCCTACCGTAGTCATGGTCACCGCAGACCACCATAATCCGTCGAATAGACCTATCAATCCCGGGCGGAACTGACGTCTGTTCTTTTTTCGTTCAACGAGCCAGAGGATGGTTCCGAAAATAAACATGATCATCACCAGTAAAAAAACGATCCGGAAGAACTGCAATGAAAAGAAATTCCTTAAAAATGCCCCGGCCTGGTTTTTCATCACCTGGCTGGTAGCAACTCCGACGGAAGAAACATAGAATGGCTGGGTGACATCCAGCATTTTCAAACGGATTTCATTGACATGTATGGGATTAATGGTGAGATCTATTTCCTGGAAATCAAGTGCCCTGATCAGACCGAGGTGGTCATTGTATTCCACAAACTCAAAATCTACACCTTTATCGTTGGCGATCCTGGTCCAAAGATCAACACTTAATCCCGTAAATGTACCTCCGGATTCTTTAATCAGAAAGGGAGGTTCATGCTTTACCCCAACCCTAATGGTCTCTTCGACCTGACTGAAACTGTTCAAACAGGTAATGCAAAGGACAAGTATGAACATTCGTTTTTTCATGACTCAAATGATCTGTTCAAGATATGTGGCAAATACTCCCATTGCCTTCAATGAATATTCATCAAAAAGACCCGGCTTATCTGAATAGACAGAAAAGATTGCTGGCTCATTTTCAAGATAGAACGGAACGCTGATAGCCGACTTGTAATGATCCAGTCTTCGGTCCGTTTTAGATATTAATCCATTTGAATCTTCTTCAATATTGTTATATATCATTGACTTTGATCTGTTCATGGTATATGAGGCCAGGTTTGCTTCCGGTTCATATTCTATGCGGGAAGTGGTAAAACTCCTCACACGTTCCGAGTATCCTTCAAATTCTATGTGCTTGCCCTTCCTGGTTCCAATCTCAAATGCAATTACACCTGGAAATTTCAGCAGATCTATAGAGATGATTTCCAGAACAACATCCCATTTCATACCCGGGGTAACTTTGGAAATCAAGCGGTGCATGAGTTCCAGACTAAGCATATTTGCACGTATATGAATTTGCTCAAGTTTGATGTCTTTCTTTGCTTTAACAAGGTCTGCATCCTTTTTTTCGATCACCTCCTTTTCCAATTGCAGACCCTGGGTGAGCCTGGTAATATTATGACTGTATTTTCGTCTTCGGTTAAGCAGAACAAATGTGATAATGAAAACCATCAGCAGTAAAAAGATCCAGAGGAAAATCCGCATATCATACCAGTGTTCTTTCACTGTTATTTCTGCTGTAATTGAAGTGCTCCAGAGAAATCCTCCCTCCATTCTCGAACGGATATCGATCCTGTAATTTCCGGATTCCCAATCATTAACAGCCAGGGAGCGACTCGTTGTAGGTTCAGACCAATCACCACCGTCCACCCTGTGTTGATAGAATGTTCTGAATCCGTGAAATGAAGGAGCTATTACCTCCATGTTAAGTTGCTGATCATGAAAAAATTGTATATCATCAGTAGGACGCTTTATTCCATCAATCGAAGCCGAGATCAACATGGGTTTGTTACTGCTCCGTGGTTTGGGATTTTCATCCAGGGAGTATACAATTCCTTCAGCACTTCCCACCCATAACCGGCCCTTAGGGTCTTTAACCAGACAACGATAAGTCATTACCTTTGAGGGTAATCCACTCTCCTCTTTAATCACCACAGCAGTACCCTCAGAATATCGAATAATACCTTCTGTATCGGTAGAAACCCAGATACTTCCATCATCCATGCTCACTACTGCACGAATTTCAATATCAGTGTAATCGGCACCCAGAGAGACCCTCCTGATGCGATCCATGTCGTATCTAAGCAAGCCATTGGTAGAAGCAAGCCAGATGGCACCTTTATCGTCTACGGCTAGGTCATGGACTTCAAAATTTGGACTGACATTGAAATCAAGGGGTAAACTGAGGTTGACGAATACATCTTCCTCCGGCAAGTACCTGTAAAGGTAGGTGCCATTGCCAATTCCTGAGCAATAAATTCTTCCGTTACTTGTTTCCAGAAGGTTGAGTACCCGACTCTCAAGACCCTGCTCATAACCATATTCTTTTAGCGAACCGTTAGGAAGGACACATCCGATGCCAACCAGGGGTTCATCCTCAGGGGCCTGACAGACCCACAAGCGCTGTTGGCTGTCAAAGGTCTGGGAATAGATTCCTTCCCCACGAGGTCTGAGATCCTTTGATCCTGTGATTTTACCATCCTGGTTCAACCGGAAGAGCTGGCCAGTGCTGGTTCCGGCCCACAATTGGTTTCCAGCGGTTGCCAGTGCAGTAACTGGTCCTTCGGTAAAATCCTGTAGTGGCGAACCCTCAAACCCAATATCGGTCCTGTTTATGACATAGATATCCCCAAAATTCACAAAAATCTTCCCGTTGTCGGCCATGCAGATGGAGGTGGTATTTGCATTCGGTATGGAGCCCAGACTTTCAAAAAAACGCCTTTGGAGAATTCCAAGCCCTTCGGCGGAACAGATCCAGAGTTCATCATCTGATTCCATGACAATGTTATGGATATTCTTAAATGGTAGTTCATCAACGCGATGAGGATCATTATTGCTGAATATTTTAATAAATGTTGGACTTTGACCCTGGCGTCGATCCAGGTAATACAAGCCTTTCTCTTTGATACCTAGAAAAATATTTCCTTTGCTATCTAGAGAGAGTGTTGTAACTTCCCCCAGGTCGGAATAAAAAGTTTCTATATCGATAATACTTTTACCATCCTCTGACAATTGAACCCGCCTGACATGCTCCCCTGCAATCCATAGATCATGGCCCTGTGATTTCATATCATTGATTCCGGAAAGATTTGACACCTCTTCCAGCATTTGGCTGGATTCATTATAAAGATGAAGACGACCATCACTAAAACCGATCCAAAGCGGACTATCTTCAGGTTCAGCAAAATATGCATTGATTTGAAGATTGTCGGGCGATAGACTTGAAGAGGGATAATCCTTCTTTTCTCCGCTGGAAATTCTGCTGATCCGACCCCCGGGCTGACTGATCCACACATCTCCATTCCGTTGACGGAAGATCCGACTGGGATAATAAAGGGCGTCATTTTCCGGATTGATTGAAGCTTCCACATGCAGTGTAATAAATGAGGTGTCCAGACCTGGTTTTATCAGGCTGATCCCTGCATCGTGGCTAAGCAGCAATCCTTCGGGGGTAGAGCAAAAATAGCGACCGTACTGACTTGGTACTTGTTGGGAATAGTTACTGAAATGGACTCCATCAAACCTCAACAGACCGGCATCACCGGCTATCCAAAGGAATCCCATTGAATCGTGAACCACATGTCTTACCTGGTTTGAGGGCAGTCCATTTGCTTCCGAAAAGAAGGTAAGGTGCAGATTTTGGGCTTCTGATACATTCCACACAAAGGAAATCAGGATCAATAAGATGTTTTTGGACCGCATTCCTAATACATCGATGAACTACAATTTACTAAAAATTAGAGTAGCAATGGAAAAAACCAGACGTAATATTCTTTGAGTTTCTGTGGACTTGCAGGGAATTATACTATCAGATTCTTATCGTATCACTCCTCCAAAAAAGACAGAGTTTGAAAATAGTTTACTTGTTCCCAGCCAGATTCCACGGAAATTCAAATCTTCATGGTAGGAGATAAGTTTACCATTTTTAATGGATTGAACGGATACCACGGGAGCATCTTTGATGTGATTTATGTTTTCTTCTGAAACCCATCCACTCAGATAAGGCTGTGAATCGAACTTCACTGGTTCGGAATATTTTATACCCAGCGGAAGAGCGACATCAGTTCCCCTTTTCATAATGGCCAGTTCTTCTTTCAAATAACCATAGCAAAGGGGATGACTTACATCCAATTTTATCTTAAGAATAGCTCCCCCAATGAGATTTATCCTGTATTCTTTATCCCGTTCATTGTATTTCAAATATCTGGTACTATCCGGAGGAAGTTTTTCGATGAATTTGGTAGCGCCCAATTCATTTTTGGCCGCCCATTTTGAAGCATCTTTACACGCAATGAGAGTCCCTCCATTTTCGACCCAGGTCTTTAGTTTTTGAACATCATCTTCACCCCATTCTTTGAGGGACCCTCCAGGTAGGAGGATGTTATTATATCGGCTTATATCAATAGAGCTTATGCGATCGCTGGGAGCATTTGTGATGGGTATATGATAATTCTGATCGAACAGGTGCCATATTTCCCCCGCCAGAAAAGAGCTGGTGCTTCCTCCGATAAACATAAGTACTTCCGGTTTATCCAGTCTGGAAAAACTGCCGCTTCCCATATCAATTCCTTTGGGCGAAAGACCCGTAGTCAGGCTATAAAAATCAATACCAGTCTTTTCAGCAATTTCTGATACTGAGTTAAATATCTGTTCTTCACTTAAAACCTGTTGAGGGACAGGGATAAGGATGGTTCCATGTGTGAAGGATTCTTCACGCCCATTGATACTGAACGAAAAATCTTTAGTGGCTACCTTGGTGATCAAACCCTTATCCTGTAAATGATAAAGGGCTTCTGGTGTTGAATATTCATTCCAGCGAAAGAGGTAAGCAACACTGCTTTTTTCGCCTATTACCTTACCGCTAATATGTTTCGCAGAGACAGATTGATCTGATAATTGAACATCTTTCAGAGAAGTTAAGCGTGTAACAGGGATATCGAAGGCATGGGTAAAGGTCCAGGTGGAAACATCATAGAATGCTGTGTCCCTGAATGAACTTACCTCTTCAAAAATCGATGTCAATAAGCGAAATTGCTTTTGTTTTACTGGGACGATAAAGCTGCCCGGACTACCACTGTTGTATACTTCAATTTGATGTTGGTTCAGGAAGTCTACAAATTTCTGTGTTTTTACTCTGTCTGTTTCACTCCCAAAGCGATAGGCTTTGGTTTCGTATTTCTCGGCCAAAGCCAAAGCGGTTTTGTAGAAATCCTTCTGAAAAATGAGCAATTCACTGTGGAGATTCATGGAAGCTTCAAGGGTGGAAAGCGAAACAGTAAATTGATTCTTAATTCCCAGGCTTAGTTTTTTTAATCCATTTGAAGTTTCACGAACTCTTCCCCGGATCGAAGCGGCTTCAAATAGAATCCCGATCCCGGCATTGATATCAGGGTAGGTAGAGCCTTTGCCGAAATAGTAGTCGTCGAAGGACTCTTCTGAAAAGTATTGAGACCCAATTTGGTCCAGATACCGTGCATGGTAAGTTCCAATTTCACTTGTAAGTTCCAAATTTTGCGTGGGTATCAATGGATTGTTTCTGCTGGGTACACCAGGCTGAAAAAAGAAAGTGGTATTGGGTGATGATTCATGGTGGTCCGTTACAACGTTGGGTTTCCACTCATGAAACTTAGCCACACGCCCCTTGCTTTCAGGATTTACCAGAAGCAAATAGTCCCGGTTTAAATCGAACCAGTAATGATTGGTTCTTCCTCTTGGCCAGCCTTCATAGAATTGTCTGGAATTTTTATCCCCTGAAGCGATCGCACTCTGATGCATATTTGCCCAGGTGCTATGTCTTGTAAAACCATCAGGATTAAGGCAAGGATCCACTATGATAATGGTACTGCCCAGCAGCTTATCAATTTTTTCACCTTGGGCTGCAGCCAGGTGATAGGCCGTTAAAACAGATGCGTTGGGTCCACTGGATTCGTTACCGTGTACGCCATAGGTTAGACTTACTACTAAAGGAACACCTTCAATGGGGACATCTTCATCGGGATTGGAGTAGCTTGTGTGCAGGGCTTTTAGCTCATCAAGACTTTCATGGTTAGCCTTAGAAGTAAAGATCAGGTGAACCAATGGTTTATTTTCATAGGACCGCGCATATTCATAAATGATCGCCCGATCAGAAATACGCGCGATTTCATTCATATAATTCAATACCTGCTCGTGAGTTAAATGCCACTCTCCTAATTGTTGATTAAAAAATTGCTCAGGTGTTGGAATGTCCTTATTGTAGCTTACATCAGCCGGTAAATAATATTCCATTCCTTCCTGGGCAAAGGCAAGGAACATCACAAATGTTGCACAAAGGGTAGTAAAGATCTTTTTCATATTGATCCTGAATCTTAGTTAATAGTATGACAAGAATGCTGTTAAATGTAGCGAATTCGCGGGAAGATCAAATCTGAATAAACAACACTTCTGTGGGAATTTTATTGTTTAATTATACTAATGCGTCCGGGGAAAAGTTCTGATTTCCAGTGTCCAGGAAATAAACTTTGAGCTGAGCAGAATTTCTTACAGTGTCTATTTTTCCTACCTGGATCTTCCGAATATTTTTTATTCCAAATGAAGTTTCCAGATCGCTAATAAGCTGGGGACGTAAATCTTCATGGATCAATTCCAGTTTGTTGTACACAATAATTTTAACCCTGGAGCTTTTCTTAAATAGAAGTAATTCCAATAGAACAATTATCAATACTAACATAGCATCAGAAACCAGTATCTTATAGTGCTCCATAAAATCTAGCGTCAAGGCATTCTTTGCTGCTATACCTGCACTTACAAGTAGGTAAGTCATTTCCCGCGGATTAATGGGAGATGTTCTGTATCTAATAATGCCAAATATTGCAAACAGGCCAATTGCAAAACCCAATTCCATGGGAATACGAACCAACAGGAGGCATAGCTGAAAGACTACAGCAGCAACCAGTACATAGGTGAAGAAGAATGCTTTCTGTCCGTTCCTCCTGTAATACAAGAATCCGGCAATTAAGGTTATCAGTATAATAGTGTAACTGAAATCGAAAATAAACTCGAGTAATCTAATTGTTGATTCTGTCAATTTAGTTAAGGGTTAGAGATTCAATCGTGGAATAAATTACGAAATATTTTCAAAACCGACAGAAAAATGGAAGCAAAGAATTCAGAGGGCATAATACTAAAACACTACATTTGGGAGAGCAAAAACCCCTTGCCATATACTTCTGGATGAAGAATGATATAAAAAACAAGTATGGTCCATGGTGTCTTGTTGCCGGGTCAGCGGAGGGACTGGGTAAAGCTTTTTCCCAGGCTCTGGCCGCAAGGGGCATGAATTTGATACTGGCGGACCATCAGAAAGAACAACTGGATTCCCTGGCTCGTCAGCTGGAAACCTCCTTTGGAATTCGAGCAAAAACCCTGCATCTGGACCTGGCTTCCGGGGATGCGGTCGGGCTTATGATGGAGGCTATCAGCGGGACCGCCTGCCGTTTGCTAATCTATAATGCAGCCTTCAGCAAGGTTCAGAAATTCATGCTTAACGATCCGGACATGCTGGACCGTTATGTCGATGTGAACATGCGTACCCCCATGCAGCTGATCCATGCATTTTGTCATTTGCATTCTGGAGAGCAGGATCACAAGAAAGGCATCATTCTTATGTCCTCCCTGGCGGGATCATGGGGCACTCAGTTACTTGCCCCGTATGGAGGAAGCAAAGCATTTAATCACATCCTGGCCGAGTCTCTTTATTATGAATTAAAAGGAGAGGGTTTCGATGTACTGGCATGTATTGCCGGGGCAACTTCCACACCCGCTTACCTGGCTTCACTTCCTCAGGGAAAGACGAAAACGCGGTCTACAATGCATCCCGATACAGTAGTGGAAGCTAGTCTACGCTCACTGGGCCACAAAGCATTTGTTGTCACGGGTTTCAAAAACAAACTTATATATTTCCTGATGGCCAGGATTCTTCCCAGGCGAATCTCGTTACGGATTATGAACCGGGCAGTTGGAAACCTATACAGGGAAAAGCCCTAGGAATTGAGTTATATCATTTGAGCTGAATTATGCGTTATATAAGCAGAACCTTAGCTCAGGAAAAAAATGAAAGTCAATTACAAAATATTCTCCGCACTGTTTTCAATGCTCATGCTTGTCATGCTGTCATGTGAAAAAGAGAATGAAACAAAGATCAGTACTTACAATGACGATGAAAGCCATAACGCCGGTCAAAATTGTATGGACTGTCATACACCAGGCGGAGAGGGTGAGGGTTGGTTTGAGGTGGCTGGGACTGTATATGATAGTACCCGGACAAATACTTACCCCAATGCAACAGTTAAGTTCTATTCTGGGCCCAATGGAACGGGAACTTTGCACTATACCCTCCAGGTCGATGCGCTTGGTAATTTCTATACTACAGAGGATATGAAAGCCCCCGCAGGATTGTATGTTGCTGTTCAGGGAGACAATCAAACCAACCATATGCAATCCATATTATCTTCAAGGAACTGCAATAGCTGTCATGGGGTTGGAACAGAAAGGATCTGGACAAAGTAAAGCACAGGCATTGCTGAGCAGCAGTTGTTTAATATCCTCCCTTTCTCTTATTTGTATTTTCTGTACCTTGTGGTTTGCTTAAGTCCACAGGGGCCCCAACAGACAAAAACGAAAAGGATTGAAGTTTATTAAATGGGCTGTTCTGATTACCGTCCTCCTTACCAGTATTGATACACTTGAAGCCCAATCAAAAAAGGGAACTTTTAGAGACAGTATAGATAATGCCTTTGATATCAGTAAATTTCTACTTGAGTTGCACGGATTTTTACCGATCATCTCGCCCATTACTGAGCCGGCTGTGGGGTACGGGGCCGTAGGGGCAGCAGTTTTTTTCATTCCTAAGAAAGAACCACAGAGCAAGGGATTCCAGATGCCGGACATAGTTGGATTGGCCGGAGGATTGACACAAAATGGTACGTGGTTAGCGGGGGGAGGCTATTTTGGATTCTGGAAAAACAACTCAATCAGGTACAGGGGAGTTTTGGGATATGCCGACATCCATCTGAAATATTATGGAACCGGGAATGGATTTTTGGCAGAGAATCCGGCCAGTTTTAGCCTTAAAACCTATGTTATCCTTCAACAGTTCATGTTCAGGATTGCTCGCAGTAATTTTTGGCTTGGCGGCAGTTACGTTTTCAGTAAAACGAAAGTCACATTATTTGAGGAAAATGATATATCCTGGCTTGATCCCTTTGATTTTGATCTTATAAACTCAGGAGTTACGCTATTGACGCAGTATGAAACCTACAACAACATACTCTCCCCCAGCAAGGGAGTTAATATAGAGCTAAATCTCCGAAGTTATTTTGAATTTCTGGGCAGCGACAAGAGTTCCCAGAAATTGACATTTTCTGCTATTGCTTTCCATCCCGTGACGGACAGGTGGGTAGCAGGGATCAGGCTGGAGTCAATGCTCGCTACGGAAAGTACACCCTTCTTTCTAAAACCATACATCTATTTGAGGGGTGTTCCGGCCATGCGTTACCTGGGAGATTTTACCGTGCTGGCTGAGACAGAACAGTATGTAAGGGTATACAAGAGATGGGGCCTGGTTGGATTCGCAGGGTATGGAAGGAATATACCCGATCTGGAGAGTTGGGATGGGGGTAATCATGTATGGAATGCGGGGGGAGGATTCAGGTATCTTCTGGCAAGGCAACTGGGTCTTCAAATGGGGATGGATGTGGGAAAGGGACCAGAGGATTGGGCGTTTTATATTGTACTTGGAACGGCATGGCTGAGATAAAAAGAAAAAAATAGCGATTATCAGTACATTAGAAGAATTAGTGGGAAACGTAAATCCACAAAATCAAAATTAAACACGAAGAATTGAATGGGACCGGTTCTTGAAGCTCTGGGAATTTCTCTACCGCTGGCATTGGGCATAGCCGCTGCTCCATGGGCAATTATTACCCTGATGATTCTCTTGTTAACTCCCAGGGCAGTTTCCAATGCTTATGCCTTTCTGATGGGATGGTTTATCGGATTGATGCTGGTTGTTATTGTAGTAATGAATAGCCCTGGCTTGATGAATGATTCAGGAGAGCCTTCACGATTAATGGGTTGGATTCGTCTTGGCATGGGAACTGTATTTCTGATAACTAGCTTTTTTCTCTTCAAGAAAATACCTAAGGGGAAGGACCAGCAGACTATGCCAAAATGGATTGAGAAGGTTGATTCTTTTGGAATTTTTCATGCAGCGGGCTTAGGACTTTTTCATTCGACTCTAAATCTTAAGAATTCCTCCATGGCCGTGGTTGGAGCAGCTTCCATAGCCAGGCAAGGTCTAACTTCGTGGCAGGAGCTTATGGCCCTGCTTGGATTTTGTTTGATAGCCTCCATAGGGGTCATGATCCCGCATATCATATTCATTTTATTCCGAAGAAATACTGAGCTCATATTTGGGAAAATAAAAATATGGATACTGAAGAACCGGGTATTGGTCCTTTTGCTAATTCTTATCATATTTGGCGGATTATCCCTGTATAAAGGATTTATGATTCTTCAGAAGCCATGAGCAAATGGATCCAGACCGAGATTTTTTCCTCCCCTTATGGAGAAATGATTCTTGGATCGTATCATGATCAACTCTGTTTGTGCGATTGGAGGTATCGTAAAAGCAGGGAGCTTATTGACCGGCGAATTCAAAGAGGTTTGAAAGCCAGCTTTGTGGAGGCAGGGTCCATGGTAAATGAAGAATGCAAAAAGCAACTCATACAGTATTTCAATGGTGAGAGAGAGGAGTTTGATCTTTCAATCTTGCTTGTGGGAACAGATTTTCAAAAGAGCGTCTGGAATCTCTTAATGGAAATACCCTTTGGGAAAACACTTAGCTATGCCAGACTGTCCAGGAGGCTTGGTGATGAAAAAGCCATAAGAGCAGTGGCGAGGGCCAATGGTGATAATGCGCATTCAATCATTGTTCCCTGTCATCGGATTCTGGGAAGTGATGGAAGTTTGACAGGATATGCAGGAGGACTTAGAACGAAGCAAAAATTATTACAGTTAGAAAGCGCGAGTCTCCAGCAGGAACTCAATTTTGAAAGTTGAAAACAAAAAGAAGAACATGAAAATAATTTCCTGGAACGTGAATGGCATTCGGGCCGTCGCTAAAAAAGATTTTTTTAAAGACTTTGAGGAGTTGGACCCTGATATCCTTTGCCTGCAGGAAACCAAGGCCCAGGATGATCAGGTGGCTGAAGTTCTAGCAATGGTGGAGAACTATGAGGTCTATTCCAACTCGGCCGAAAAAAAAGGCTACTCGGGAACAGCTGTTCTGACCAAAATCAAACCCCTTAGCGTATCACGGGATATGGGTATAGCTGAACACGATATGGAAGGTCGTGTGTTATGTTTAGAATTTCAGGACTTTTACCTGGTCAATGTTTACACACCCAATTCAGGAAATGAGTTGAAGCGTCTGGATTACAGGCATAAGTGGGACCTGGCTTTCTTCAACTATCTGAAGAAGCTAGAAGAAACCAAGCCGGTGATCAGCTGTGGGGACTTTAATGTGGCCCATCGTGATATCGACCTGGCCCGCCCCAAGCCCAACTACAATAAATCGGCAGGCTTCATGCAGGAGGAAATAGATGGGATGGATCGTTATACAAAAGGCGGATTTGCAGATACCTTCAGGCATCATAATCCGGATACCGAAGGTGCCTATTCCTGGTGGAGCTATCGCGCGGGTGCCCGAGGCAATAATGTGGGATGGAGAATCGACTACTTCCTGGTTAGCACCTCTTATCTAAGCTCGGTGAAAAGTGCATCCATTCGGAATGAAGTAATGGGCTCGGACCATTGCCCGGTGCAAATCGAATTAATTTAAATATTTCTATTATGAGTATTAGGTGCCGGAATGGTGGGTAGCGCCATGGCCATCGATATGGCAAAAAAGCACCAGGTGACACTCACCGATTTAAGCCTTGATGTTTTGAACAAAGTCAAGCAAAAGTGTGCCGATCTGAAAATCCAACAGCTGGACGCAACAGACAAACAGGCGCTACAAAGTGCTATAAAACAACACGATCTGGTCATTAATGCGGTACCTGGATTTTTGGGTTTTGAAACCTTAAAATCAATTATTGAGGCAGACATGAATGTGATTGATATTGCCTTTTTCCCTGAAAATTCATTGGAGCTGGATGCGCTCGCAAAAAAGCATAATGTAACAGCCATTGTAGATTGTGGTGTGGCCCCCGGAATGGATAATGTGATTTTAGGTTATTACAACGAACTCATGAAACTTACAGATTTTGAGTGCCTTGTTGGAGGATTGCCCAAAATCAAGAAGTGGCCATTTTGCTATAAAGCACCCTTCTCGCCCATCGATGTAATAGAAGAGTATACACGTCCGGCCAGATACGTTGAAAACGGGAATGAAATCGTTCGTGAACCCTTGACCGATTGTGAATATGTGGAGTTTGATAAGGTGGGAACCCTGGAGTCTTTCAATTCGGACGGCCTTAGATCCATCATATATACGATGCCCCATATTCCCAATATGAAGGAGAAGACCTTGCGCTACCCCGGGCATGTGGAATATGTGAAGGTCCTAAAAGAGAGTGGGTTTTTTGATACCAAAAAGATCGAGGTAAATGGAACACAGGTCTCTCCTTTGGATTTTACCAGCCAGCTACTTTTCAATGAATGGAAACTTGGGGAAACCGAGGAAGAAATTACTGTAATGCGTGTCACCCTCATAGGCGAAAATGCAAATGGTCATACCGAGGAAGTGGTTTATTTCATGTATGATGAATACTCTACTGAAACAGAGACATCCTCCATGGCACGTACCACCGGTTATACCGCAACTGCTGCAGCCAATCTTTTTTTAGAGGGCCTGTTCAGTGAAAAGGGAGTTTTTCCTCCTGAACTTGTTGGCAAGCATAAAGCCTGTTTCGACTATTTTCTGAGCTA
>RCNC010001889.1_pt1 | contig 14063 bp, 11 predicted proteins | sample 2041301 | NCBI WGS metagenome assembly RCNC01 (sample SAMN09708231, study PRJNA481090) | Marine sediment metagenome, whole genome shotgun sequencing project. | biome: marine sediment; feature: ocean; material: sediment; isolation source: Sewage treatment plant 13A marine sediment (STP13A) ... | reverse complement strand
AGCAGCTCTGAGCAATTATTTGAACGCACCAAACAACACATCCCCGGGGGCGTTAACTCCCCGGTCAGGGCGTTCAAGGCCGTCGGCGGCACCCCCATATTTATCGAGCGCAGCGAGGGACCCTATGTGTTCGATTGCGAGGGGAAACGCTATATAGACTATGTGCTGTCCTGGGGGCCGATGCTGATGGGCCACAATCACCCCGCCGTGCGCGAGGCTGTGATACAACAAAGTGAAAAGGGCCTGAGTTTTGGCGCCCCCACCGAACTGGAAATCGAACTTGCGGATCGCATCTGCGGCATCATGCCCGGTATGGACATGGTGCGCATGGTCAGCTCCGGCACGGAAGCCACCATGAGCGCCATTCGACTGGCCCGCGGCTATACCGGCAGGGATACCATCGTCAAATTCGAAGGCTGCTACCACGGTCACTCGGATTCACTACTGGTCAAGGCGGGCTCAGGCGCACTGACCCTGGGCGTACCCAGTTCCCCCGGGGTACCCGCAGCGCTGGCCGACCACACCATGACACTCACCTACAATGACGGCGCAGGACTGCGTCGCGCCTTCGCTGAGCACGGTGATAGCATCGCCTGCGCCATCGTCGAGCCGGTAGTGGGAAACATGAACTGCATACCACCCGAGCCGGGCTTCCTGGAAGCACTGCGCGAGGTTTGCACCTCCAGCGGCGCGGTACTGATCCTGGATGAAGTGATGACGGGCTTTCGCTTCGGTCTGCAGGGCGCCCAGGGCTATTACGGTATCGAGGCTGACCTGACTACTCTGGGCAAGGTAATAGGCGGTGGCATGCCCGTCGGCGCTTTCGGTGGCAAGCGCGAAATCATGGAGCAAATCGCGCCCCTGGGGCCGGTCTACCAGGCCGGCACTTTGTCCGGCAACCCGATTGCCATGGCGGCAGGACTGGCCACCCTGAATATTATTTCCAGTGAGGGGTTTTATGCACCGATATTCAAGCATACGGAGCAACTGTGCCAGGGGCTACAGGCTGCCGCCGACGATGCCGGTGTGCCCTTTACCACCAATCATGCCGGCACCATGTTCGGCGGCTTTTTTACCAGCGAGGCCAAAGTCACCAACTACAGCCAGGTGATGGCCTGCGACAACGCCGCCTTCAATCGCTTTTTCCACTTGATGCTGGAACACGGTGTCTACCTGGCCCCGGCTTCCTACGAGGCTGGCTTTATGTCCAGCGCCCACGGCGAGGGCGATATTGCCCAGACCATCGCAGCTGCCAGAACAGCCTTTGCCAGTCTCTGATCGAGGATTACCCTATGCCATTCACTACCCAGCGCGGCAAGTTTCCCAGTACCCGTATGCGACGCCTGCGGGCCAAGGAATTTTCACGCCGACTGGTGCGCGAAAGTGCGTTAAGCCCGGCGGACTTCATCTATCCCATGTTTGTGCTGGAGGGCAGCGGCCAGCGCGAAGCCATTCCCTCCATGCCCGGCATTGAGCGGCTCAGTATTGATCTACTGCTGGAGCAGGCCAGGCGCGCACAGCAACTGGGCGTTCCCGCGCTTGCCTTGTTCCCGGTTGTTGCCGCAGAGCGCAAGAGCCTGCTGGCAGAAGAGTCGTATAACCCGGACGGATTAGTGCAGCGGGCGGTGCGTGCGCTTAAAGATGCACTGCCGGAATTGGGGATCATTACCGATGTTGCCCTTGATCCATTCACCACCCATGGCCAGGACGGCATTATTGACGATAGCGGCTACGTGCTGAACGATGTCACCAGTGAAATCCTGGTGCAGCAGGCCCTGTCCCATGCCCAGGCTGGCGCCGATGTGGTGGCACCCTCGGACATGATGGACGGTCGCATTGGCGCTATTCGCGAGCAACTGGAACGCGAAAGCTTCCACAACACCCTGATCATGGCCTACTCGGCCAAGTACGCATCTGCCTACTACGGGCCCTTTCGCGATGCGGTGGGCTCCGCAGGAAACATAAAAGGGGGCAACAAGTTCAGCTACCAGATGGACCCGGCCAATAGCGATGAAGCGCTGCATGAGTGTGCGCTGGACCTGGCCGAGGGTGCGGATATGATTATGGTCAAACCGGGCATGCCCTACCTGGACATCGTGCAGCGGGTCAAACAGGAACTGCGGGCCCCTACCTTCGCCTACCAGGTGAGCGGTGAGTATGCCATGCACCAGGCGGCCTTCGAAAAAGGCTGGCTTGCCCCGGAAGCGGTGATACTGGAATCACTGCTGGCCTTCAAGCGGGCGGGCTGCGATGGCATCCTCACTTACTTCGCCCTGGAGGCCGCCCAGTCCTTGCAGTAAGACGCTCTGTCATGCGCCCAGCCATACTTTCAGGCATTGTTGCACTACTGCTGGCTGCGAATCATGGTTGGGCGGAGTGTGAGTGTCTGTGGCAGGGTTCCTTCAGTGAGGTACAGGGCACTACCGAACTGGTAGTCAGCGGCACGGTAAAATCACGCAAGGGCAACTCTATAGACCTGACCGTGGAGCGCCTGCTGCGCGGAGAAAACCCTCCCGGGCCGGTGCGTATCTGGCTCAGGACAGCAGATTACTGCCGGCCGGAAGCTGACCTGTTTCCCGTGGGCAGCCAGTGGGTAATGGCCCTGCATGAAATCACCGGGGACGTGCCCGGCGGCTTCAACCCCCACACCCCCAACATCAGCTACGGCCGAATCGGTGACTACAGCCTGTCCAACTGCGGTGGCTACTGGCTGCAGCAAAGTGACAAGCGGGTAACGGGCAACCTGGTGAACGCGCCACGATGGGTGCGGGAGCCCAAAATGACACCGGTGCTGCTGGACCTGGTGGCAGCCTATGTCGCCGGGGAAATCAGCGCAGATGCGTTGCTGGAAGCCAGCAGGGAGGACCCGGCACTGCGCGAGCTTATGCTCGATACCCGTTCATTCCTCAGAAACCGGGATTAGTTCTCACTTTGCCGTTATTCTGGCGACCTGCACCCATAATATAGGGTATAAATATAACCAGGCGTTATAACTCAAACAAAAGCGATACCTATGTATTCGTTGACAACGCAGCTCAGGAAATTTCGCAACTGGTGGTTCCACCTGTGCACCGGCAGTGAAGACTATGGCTCCCTGGATGAGGAGCAATACCGAGTGCGCATACTGGTTATGACTAGCTTCTTGTGGTTAATGACTGTGCTCCTCCTGACGGTTACCACCCCAGTTATCATTAACCTTACTCAAGAAGGTGCCCTGGCCGCAGATATACTGTTTGTGTGCACCGGTGTCGGCGTTCTTTTCAGCATGTTGATCCTGCGCTTCCTGGGTAATCGCGTGATGGCGCTCAACGTGATGCTGTTGATCTACGGCGGCGCGTTTGCAGGTGCATGCCTGTTTTTTGGCGGCACCGAGTCCCCCACGTACCCGCTACTTCTAATGGCCCCTGCGATGGCTGCGGTCGTTGGCAGCGTTAGCATGAGTATTACATGGGGCGCGCTGGTGGTGGCATTCTGGCTGGGACTGCTGCTGGCAGAACGCCAGGGATTTACTTTTCTGCAAATTATCGACCCGCTGAATCACAGCATGGCCATGATGCTGGCTTACACTGGCATGTCGATTGCCGTGGTAAGTATCATCATAGTGTACGCCGAAATGAACCGGACGCTGCGGACTAACCTGCAACGCTCCAATCTGGAACTGGAACACCTGTCTTCCCACGATCAGTTAACCAGGTTGCCCAATCGACGGTCATACGATGAACGTATAGCTGAGGCCCTGCATCGCGCGTCAGAGCAGGGCAGCATCGTCGGTTTACTGTTTATGGATCTGAACGATTTTAAAAAAATTAATGATTCACACGGACACGGCGCGGGAGACAAGCTGCTGATTACCATCGCCCAGCGCCTGCAGCAAAATGTGCGGGAGACAGATCTCGTCGCTCGCCTGGGCGGTGACGAGTTCGCAGTGGTGCTGGAAGATGTGGAGTCTGCGGATGAAATTACACGCATTGCGCACAAACTGTCACAAGCCATGGAACAACCCATTTCAATCCGGCAGCACCCGCTAAACGTCGGCGTGAGTATAGGAATCGCCACTTTTCCAAGGGATGGTCGCCAACAGCAGGAACTTGAAGAAAAGGCCGATAAGGCCATGTACCAGGCCAAGAAACGCGGAATACCTGTTGCCCTGGCCAGCCTGGAATCCAGCAGGGAGCCCGCGCCGGCCCGACAACCCGTTAGCCGAATCTAGAAACCGCGTTCAGCCACGGCGCCAATCAGCCCGTTTGGGGTTTTTACCCTCTACCAGGTCCATCAGTTCATCCAGCATCATCAGCGAAAGTCCCCATATTCGGCGCTTCCCATACATGTAACAGGGCATTGGAATTTCGACCCCCTTGTAGTTCCACACCATTTCTTCCCGGTTGTCGGGATCGAGGAGGTACTCCAGGGGAATCCATACCACCTCCGCCACCTCGTAATTGGCAACGAACTCGACCTGCCGTTCGAGGCGAAATACAAAGGGGCTCACCGCCATTCCAAACGCACCCTTGTGGGGCCTGGCGTTGATCTCGGATAGCCGCCCGATGCACTTATCCTGTGGCCCCAGCGCCAGGCCCACTTCCTCTGACGTCTCGCGCACGGCTACTGCGTAACCGTTGGCATCGGTTTTATCCATACGCCCACCGGGAAATGCCATGTGACCAGACCAGGGATCACCCTCCCGTTCGGCCCGTTTAATCATTAAAATGTGCAGCTCGCCATCCCGCACTTGCAGTATCATGGCGACCGCGGAGCGTTTCATCAGCGGCCGCAGTAATTTCCTGCCCGGACTGTGTTCTCCGAGGCGGGTTTCGATAAGTTGTAACAGCGACACTGACACGTAGAAACTTTCCCCATGGGGCTTGTTGGCGACTCTGGGATTAAGCCAGCCACGTGGCCGGCTGTCACGCTGATTTTTACACAGGGGCAACATGAACGACCTCCATGCAGCACCGCACAGCCTGCTTGAACTACGCAGGGTAAACCTGGTTTACCGCGCCCTGCCGGCACTGCGGGACATCGATTGGTCAGTAGCCCGGGGCCAGCAGTGGGCCTGCCTGGGGCTCAACGGCGCGGGCAAAACCAGCCTGGCCCGGATCATCAGCCGCCAGGCCACGCATTTCTCCGGCGAGCTACAACGCTCCAACCACTTACTGGAGAGCGGTGTCGCCTATGTCTGCTTCGAGCAGGCCAGGGCCTTGTGTGAGCGGGATAAAAAACTGGATGACTCGGAATTCCGGCCCGACGCCAGCGACCCGGGCACCACCGTACAGGCCTTGATCCTGGATGGCAGGGAGCCGGACGACAGCTTCTCCGAATGGGCTAGCCGCCTGGGAATCAAGCATATCCTGCAGCGGGGACTGCGCTTCATATCCACCGGGGAGATGCGTAAATCCCTGTTGATCAAGGCCATTCTCAGTGACCCGGCCCTGCTCATACTGGACAGCCCGCTGGACGGGCTGGACCGCGCCAGCCAGCAGCAGATGCGCCGCATTATCGACGAGCTCCTGCAGTCCAGTATCACAGTGCTGATGCTGTGCCGCCAGATGGAAGACGTGCCCGCAGGTATTACTCATATCCTGGTGCTGAACGAGGGTGAAGTGGTCGCCTGCGATACCCGGGAAAGCGTTCTCTCGCAAGCGGCAGTCAATGCATTAATGAATCCGCCGGTACCGGGTATGGGCGCATTACCACCCCCCGCTGAGCGCAGCTATGAACTGGCACCGGACACGCCCCTGCTTGAATTACACGAGGTATCAGTAAGCTACGGCGAATTGACTGTACTGCGCCATGTAGAATGGACACTGGGGCCGGCCACACATTGCTGTATATCAGGGCCCAACGGCTGTGGCAAAACAACGCTGCTCAGCCTGGTAACCGGTGACAACCACAAGGCCTACGGCCAGGACATCACCCTGTTCGGCATTCGCCGGGGTAGCGGCGAAAGTGTCTGGGATATCAAGCAGAAGTACGGGCAACTGGATACCCAACTGCACCTCAACTTCGCCAAGGGCATGCGGGTTCTCGAAGTGGTGGTGTCGGGCTTCTTCGACACCATTGGCCTCTATGACGATTGGGGCGATGTGCAGCGCGATCGGGCGGAGCAATGGCTGCAGGCATTAGGACTGGCTAATTATGCTCGGGAAAGTTTTGACGCCCTGTCCTTCGGACTGCAACGCATGGTGCTACTGGCGCGGGCCATGGTGAAATCACCGGCTATCCTGCTGCTGGATGAGCCGACGCTGGGGCTGGATGGCCATCACCGCAAGCTGCTGCTGCGCGCTATCGATCACATTGCAGAAAACTGTGACACACAGATTATTTTTGTCAGTCACTCTGCGGGAGATACACCGGACTGCATCAACCAGTATTTGAGCTTTGAACCGCTCAACGACGGCTTTGCATTAGCGTGCCACAGCACAGCGCCTCCAGATTAGCAGGGGCACAGACGGCCTCCTTCACCTCAAGCTAACCAACTGCCCAGTCAACGATAGCGGATCAACGTGTAAATATACGCAAAGCGGCACACTCTGCGTCTGTGGAGCAGTAAAGCAAACCGCGTTCGGCGGTCGCCCTGGCCTGCGCAGTATCGCCACGTGCATGGTGTGTCCTGGCCATACAGAGGTAAATCTCGGCGTTGTCAGGGTCTATCCGATGCGCGCGCTCCAGCAGCGCCAGGGCCTGTTCATAATCACCTCGACCAGTAGCCTGTTCGGCTTTCGCCAGCAGCGGCTGATAGGCCGCACTGGCCGAGGGGCCCGACGGGCGAGTGGCAGGCGCAGGCGTCATTACCGGTGGTGTTACTACGGGGGCTTCAGGTTGCTTTGCCACCGGCGCAGGTCCGCCACCGGGCACACTATAGATGGAACAGGCTGACAGCTGTAACAGCAGGCACACCGCAGCAGTCCTCACAAGCGTTTGCGGCGCGACCATTAATTACCTCCCCCAAACAGCGATTCAAACCAGTCCTTGATACCAGAGCGCTGCTTGCGCGCAGTGCAGTTCGTACTCTGGCGCGGCTGGGAGCCGGAAACAAAGGGCAGCATACGGGCATTGGGGCAGCCTTTGCCAGTTAGAAAACCGCTCTGCTCATCGACCCAGTGCGTTTCAACACCATCGGGCATACGGTATGACAAGGAGCGCTCACTGGCGTTAGCCATAAAGTGCGCCCACACTTTCAGGGCACCGCTACTACCGGTCAGGCCGGTGCCACCATTATCGTCCCGCCCCACCCAGCTCACCGCCAGCAAATCGCCGGTAAAACCGGCGAACCAGGAATCACGACCGTCATTGGTAGTGCCCGTTTTTCCCGCTACTTCGAAGTCGGGCGGCAGGTAACGGTAAACACCCCGCCCGGTGCCCTCTCGCACCACCGCGCGCAACGCATAGTGCAGCAAATGCACGGACTGCAGGCTGGCGGTGCGATCATACTCCAGCGGATAGCGCTTCAGTGGCTCCCCGTGAGCGTCCACGATGGCGCGAATACTGCGCAATGGCATGCGAAAGCCGCCCGCCGCGATAGACTGGTACATTCTCGCCATGTCCATCGGGGAATACTCTCCCGCGCCCAGGGTAAGTGCCGGTACCTGCGGCACACCGTCGACGACACCCAGCCGCTCCAGCATCGCTATAACTGTGTCCAGCCCCAGCTCCATGCCCAGCCGTGCGGTGGCCAGGTTGTAGGATTGGGCCAGGGCGCGAAACAGCAGCACCTCGCCGTGCGACTGGCGATCAAAATTACGCGGCTGCCACGGCGGACTGCCCTCCCGCGACACCTTGACCGGCGCATCAGACAGGCGAGTCGCAAGAGTATAGGCTGCAGGCTGCTCCAGCGCGGCGAGGTATATCGCTGGCTTCAGCAGTGAGCCCGCCGGGCGTCGAGCATCCAGCGCGCGGTTGAAGCCCGCGTACCGTGCCTTGCGTCCGCCCAGCAACGCGGCCACCTCACCGCTATCAAAACGGGTCACCACCGTCGCACTCTGCAATTGCCCCCCCGGATCGAGTTTATCCATGATCGCAGTGGTACTGAGTTCCAGTTCGCGCTGCAGCAGGGGATCGAAGCTGGTAAAAATACTGAGCCCCTTGGTGGTGAGGTCTTCTTCGCGATAATCCCGGCGCAACTGCCGGCGCACCAGGTCCAGGTAGGCGGGAAAGGAATTCCTGATGCGGCGGTGGCTATTCAGGCCCAGCGGCATAGCACTGGCAACCCGCGCGTGCTCCAGTGATATCACCTCCCGCTCGGCCATCACCTGCAGCACCACGTTGCGGCGTTCCAGGGCGCGTTCAGGATTGCGCACGGGATTGTATAGGGAGGGCCCCTTGATCATGCCTATCAACAAGGCCTGCTGGTGCAGGCCCAACTGCTGCAGCGGTGTATCAAAGTAGTGCTGCGCCGCCAGCGCAAAGCCATGGATACTACGGGAGCCTTCCTGGCCCAGGTAAACCTCATTGATATAGCTTTCAAGGATTTCATCCTTGCCGTAATGCAGCTCCAGCAAAACCGCCATCAGCACTTCGGTGAGCTTGCGCACAATGGTGCGTTCTGGTGTCAGGTAGTAGTTCTTCACCAACTGCTGGGTGATGGTACTACCGCCGGCAACCACCTGCCCCGAGCGCACATTGCTCAAGGCAGCACGGGCGATACCCACTACAGAAAAGCCCGAGTGCTGGTAGAAACGGCGATCCTCCACCGCTATCAAACCCTGGCGCAGAGTCTCGGGCACATCACCCAGACGCACCAGCACCCGGTCCTCCCCATGTTGTGGATAAATACCACCAATCTGGACCGGGTCCAGCCGCATAAGATCGACCTGTTGCCCGCCAGCAGACAAGCTTTTGACGCGTTCACCGGAAAATTCAATTAACACCCGTCGTGCGGTTTCTGTTTCAGCGGGGAAAGTGAAGCCACGCGTATAGATATCGAAGCGATTGCGGTAGCGCGACACCTGCCCCGGACTGCGCGGGGTGGTCACTGCGCGATACCCCAGCACTTCCAGCTCATAGGCCAACGCGTCAGGGGCCAGGCTGGCATTGGCAAACAACTCCAACGGACGCGCATAAACCTTTGCCGGCAGCTCCCACATTTTGTCACTGAAGGTCGCCGTGATCCTGGCATCCATGAAGATGAGGAAAAGGCCACACAGGACGAAAGTGGTGATGATCAGTTTCAGGAAGAGTTTGCGGGTGCGAATCATAGGCGCCAGTTTACACTACCCGATCAAAAAACTGGCAGGCTCGCATGCGCCTGACGACCTAAAATCCAGATTATTTCAATTGCAGAGTTGATCATCCATCATCTTCACTGCGGCGATCGACAGGATATGGAAAGAACTGGAGCTGGGACAGGTTGACCTGATGAAAATCAATATTGAAGGAGCGGAGTTTCCACTGCTTGATAAAATGATCGAGGAAAACCTGTTAAGCTGCGTGAGCTATTTCTTTACCCAATTCAACGAGTGGCACTCGGGTGCACAATGGAAGCCCTGGCGCGTTCGCAAGGAATTACGCAAAACACATCGACTGGTGTGGGATTTCCCCATAGAGACACAACTATTTCGAATCACACAGCAAGCATAGCAATCAATAAATTGAAGTGAATAGAGGACTACATGAAGAAATATATGGCATATGGTATCGGCGCCGCGCTGGTGGATACCGAGATCAAGGTACAGGACGCAGAGCTTGAGCAGATGCGCGTTGAAAAAGGCCTGATGACACTGGTCGATCAGAAGCGACAAAGTGAACTGCTGAATCACCTCGAAGGTCATCTGGTGAAAGCCAACCACGCCAGCGGCGGCAGTGCCGGCAACTCCATGATTGCCACCGCCCAGTTTGGCGCCCCCACCTTCATGTCCTGCAAGGTCGCCAACGATGCCGACGGTGATATCTATATCGCCGACCTGGAAGCCGCCGGAGTGGACCACTGCCTGAACGGTGAGCGTGCGGAGGGTGTCACCGGGAAGTGCCTGGTCATGATCTCACCCGATGCTGAACGCTCCATGAATACCTTCCTGGGTATCAGCGAAACCCTGTCAGTGGAGCAGCTGGATCCCGAGGCAATTGCAGCATCCGAATATATTTACCTGGAAGGCTACCTGGTAACCTCCCCCACCGCCCGCGCCGCAGCGGTGAAAGCCCGCGAGATCGCGGAAGCCGCCGGGGTAAAGACCGCCCTGAGCTTTTCCGATCCGGGTATGGTGGAATTTTTCCGCGACGGTATCGCGGAAATGATGGGTGACCGTGTCAACCTGATCTTCTGCAACAGGGACGAAGCCCTGGGCTGGGCCCAGAGTGACAATCTCGAAGTGGCGGTGGAAAAATTGAAAGATATCTCCGACTCCTTCGTTATTACCCTGGGCTCAGAGGGCGCGCTAACATTTGATGGCAGCGAGCTTGCCCAAATCCCACCTCACCGCGTCCAGGCAGTGGACAGCAACGGTGCCGGCGATATGTTTGCGGGCGCATTCCTGTATGCCATTACCCGCGGCGAGGATTTCCCCACAGCGGGCCGCTTTGCCAGCCTGGCGGCGGGAAAAATTGTAGCCAACTACGGCCCTCGCCTGCCAGCCGCTGACTACAGTGCTTTGCGCGCAGAGTTCTTTGGCGATTGATTTTACCGGGGCCCGCCAGCGGGCCCCTGGCTAAAACAAGCCGATTTGCTTGTCCGTCAAGGCACTGAAAGAAGTGCACACAAAACCCAGGATACCATCGGCAACCGGAGCTAATTGCCGGTCCACGTAGTGCTGGTAATCCAGCGGCGCCAGCGGTTTTTCCGCCGGTTCTGCACCACTGCTGGTAATCACATACTCCACCCAGTCACCACGCGAAGGTGCAAGCAGTCCCCGCTCGGCAAACTTACGCGCTGCTTGCACATGCGGTGGTATATTCTTTTCATAGTCATCGAGCCTGCGCCGCAGGCGTTTGCGATAAACCAGGTGCTCGTCCTCCAACCCGGCGAGGACTCTGGTAGTCAGCTCTTTTACATAATCCTCAAAGGGTTCATGCATGAAAACCCGTCGATATAGTTCTTCCTGGAATTTGCGGGCCAGCCGCGTCCAGTCGGTGCGCACATTCTCCAGGCCCTTGAACACCAACTGATCGCCCTCCTTGCCCGACACCACACCGGCGTAACGTTTTTTACTTCCCTTGTCAGACCCGCGAATGGTAGGCATTAGAAAGCGCTTGTAGTGGGTTTCGAATTCCACTTCCAGCACACTGTCCAACGCAAATTCCTCGCGGATGACACGACTCCACCAGACATTGAGGTCACGCTGCAGCTCTCTGCCCGCCACCTCGGCCTCGGCATCATCCCGGGCTTCGCGTATCCACACGAACACGGAGTCAGTATCACCGTAAATCACCCGATGCCCTGCCTCCTCTATATAGTCCCGGGTCCGCCCGAGAATCTGGTGCCCCCTAAGCGTAATGGAACTGGCCAGTCTGGCATCAAAGAATCGACACCCCGGAGTGCCCAGCACGCCATAGAAACTGTTCATGATAATCTTGATGGCCTGGGACAAGGGTTCATCGCGCGCCGCCTTGGCCGCGTCCCGCTGCTGCCAGAGCTGCGCAATCAATGCCGGCAGGATGTGTCCTTCCCGGGCGAAGTTGGCTTCGAGGAAACCCGCAACACACTGCTCCTGCGGCAAATCCCCGCAAACCCCCTTGGCCAGGCCCAGTGGGTCGATGAAGAACGTGCGAATAATACTGGGGTACAGGCTCTTGAAGTCCAACACCAGCACGTGGTCATAAATCCCCGGCATCGAGTCCAGTACAAATCCACCGGGGCTGGCGGTGTGCTCGGCACTGGCGTTCGGTGCCACATAGCCCTGCCGATGCAGTCGCGGCAGGTACAGGTTGTCAAATGAAGCCACCGAGCCACCCATGCGGTCCATATTCAGACCCGTCATGGCACTGCGCGCAACCGCAAAATCCAGCAAGTCGGTGGTGGCGAAAATATCGGAGACCAGTTCGCAGTCCTTGAGGTTGTAACGGGCAAGCGAGCTTTTGTCATGCAGAAACTGCTGGGTTATTTCCTTTCCCCGACCGCCACCGTGCAGCAACTTGCCTTCCCCCAACAACTGCCGGGCAACGTTCTCCAGCGAAAAACTCTCAAAGCGGTAGAAGGCCGCCCGCAACAGTTCTATGCCGTCGAGCACAATCCTGCCGGGAAACTGCACGGTGTAGCGCCCACCCTCCTCGTCCAGCTCGCGCCAGTGACCTGGTCGCCGCTCCCGCCCCAGCAGCAGGCGTCGACCCAGGTGATCAGCCAGGCGTTGCAAATACCGTGTATCGAAATTCACCACGTTCCAACCGATCAGGACATCCGGGTCATACGTCGCCACCCAATCGAGAAACCCCTGCAAAAGCAGCTCCTGGGTGGCATAGGCGCAGACATAATCCTGCTCCGCCCCCTCTCCCAGCATAAAAACCCGGCGTTCCTCACCCTGGGAGGATTTGCCGTGAACAGCAATGGAGTAGAGCTGCACGCCTTCCATTGCTGTTTCAATATCATAGGAAACAACTTTCAGTGAGGGGCGGTAAGGGGCGGCACGAACGGTGGGATTGTCCAATAGCAGGTAAGGGCCGCGCTGACACGGTTCACCGTGCAGTAGGGCGGAGCCCATGATAAATCGCTCCATGAGAAAGCGATCGGCCGGGTTGATGTCCGCCTCCAGCGGTTCCAGACCCTGCGCCCGCAGTGTAGCGGCGCAACGCCGCGCCTGGCGGTACTGTTTAAAGTAAACGCCCACCACCGGTTCCATGGCGAAGTTACTCAATGCCACCGGCTTTATTTCAAACCCCTGTTCCTCCCCCAGCAGAGCCTGCGCCTGTGATACGTCACTCGCGGCCAGGAAGAATACACTGCGCTCCTCGCGTACCATCGCACAGAGGGGCCCCTCGGGAGTGGAGAACCAGAACTCCAGCTCGATACCCGCGCGCGTGTCACGCCAATTGCGGGTGAGCAGAAACCCCTTGAAAGTCTGTGCAGTCAAACTCCAGTCCCTGTTTCGTCACCGGGGGGCTGGGCTTGGGCGTCGCAGTGGCTTAAGCTAAGCACCGACAAATCGATCAGCCCCGAGCAAGCCACACCGGTCACCCCCGGATTCGGCGCTCAGCAGGAAGGTAATCAAATGGACAAACCCGTCATCAAACTAGACCCCTTATACCAGCTACTGCGGACCCAGGACATCAAGGGCTTCAATGAACAGCGCGACCAACTGGATTCCAGCGAACTGAGAAATGGCGACTACCGCGGCCGGGACCTGCGCAACATGAATGCTGACGGCCTGGATTTCAGCAATTCCTATTTTCGCAACGCCGACCTCAGCGGCATCGATTTTCGCAATACCAACCTGGAGGGCGCCAGCCTGCTGGATGCCAAGTTATCCGGCACCTACTTTCCCCAGGCACTGAGCGCCGCGGAGATCCGCCTGTCCCTGGACACCGGCACTCGCCTGCGCTACAGCAACACGAACTGAAGCGCAGACCGGCCGTTACTAGCCCTGGGACAGCAGCTCGCGCAGGTCAATAATCGCGGCATTGGCGCGACTGATATAGGAGGCCATCACCAGGGAGTGATTAGGCAACACGCCGAAACCGCTACCATTAAGAATCATCGGGCTCCAGACCACTTCCTGGGTGCCTTCCAGCTCCCGGATTATCTGCCTCAGGCTGACTTGGGCATTTTTCTTGGCCAATACGTCCGCAAAATCAACCTCCGCTGCCTTGAGAAACTGGATTAGCGCCCATGCCGTACCGCGCGCCTCGTAAAACACATCATCGATCTCCATCCAGGGCGTCTGCACCACCTGCAAGTCAGGTGTCACCGTGGACTGCCTGGCCGCATCATCACCGGCCAGATCGGTGTTGACACGGGGCCGTCCAACACTGGAGCTCAGCCTTTGCGACAGGCTTCCCAGCCGCGATTCAACCGTGGATAGCCAATAGCGCAGATTATCGGCACGCGCGTAGAACTGGGCCCCCGGGGCCTTGTCGTCCGACAGGCGACGGAAATAGCTGCGCGCGAACTTCAGGCCATCCCGGTACTCGGATTCAGTTGC
>RCNC010001888.1_pt1 | contig 14063 bp, 13 predicted proteins | sample 2041301 | NCBI WGS metagenome assembly RCNC01 (sample SAMN09708231, study PRJNA481090) | Marine sediment metagenome, whole genome shotgun sequencing project. | biome: marine sediment; feature: ocean; material: sediment; isolation source: Sewage treatment plant 13A marine sediment (STP13A) ... | reverse complement strand
AAAAAATAGGATTACTTAGAAGCAGAATTTTTGAAGATAAAATTGACAATCCTACTTTGGAAGGATTTGACGATTCAAAACTTAGCAATGAACAAAAATTATCTGTTGAAAAAATACTTGAAAATGAGTCTATCTTATTGGAAGATCAAACTACAGAAGAAGGGAAATTAAAACAATATCTAATTGAGTCTGGAATAATTGACTATTATACTAATGTAGATTCTTTTTTATCGTCATTCATTCAAAATAGAGAGTTAGTTATTAATGGAGAATTCAATGGTTGGGATTCATTAAACACTATTGAAAAAGTTCATGCCATATTTTTGAACTCTCAAGAAATTTCTGATTATGAATTTAATAGGCTGCAAAATGAGCAAGCAAGAAATTATTATGATAATTATATTTCAAACTTAAGAAAAGATTCATTCAATCAACGAGTAGTTTCTCATTTAAGATACTTCAAGGAATTAGCCATAAACTCCGATCTACAAAGACGTCTACTTTATGTTGGACGGACGTATGGTGAAATAACATATGACAACAATACTGATAGCTCCTTTAAGAACTACGTAAATTTGGGAATTAAAACAACGGAGGAAATTGTTAATCTAGCAATTGTGAAGTTAAAAATGGAGGATGATTTTATTAGCTTTAAATTGAACAGGTTTATAGTCATGCTTTTTGACTTTGATTTAATATCACAAGATGAATACAACAGCTTCATATATGGAACTACTGATGAAAAGAAAATTGCATTAACAAGAAGTGGTTTGACAATTAGCCTAATTGGGAAGTTGGAAAGTGACGACCAACTAAGGAACATTGAATTTGATCCTTTTAACAACCTTGTCGCTAATGAAGAATTCAAAGAATATTTAACGACAATTAATGATTTAAATCGGTACGAAATGAATAAATACATATTGTAAAAAGCCAGCATCTAACATGCGGTCATAAAACATAGCGTGGAAAGTGATAAATTTGAACTTTGTAATTTAAATATACACCTGTGCGGGTTGATATGAATGTGCGAATAAACGTGCTACGTTTCATACCGCCAAACGTTATGCACCAAAACTTTGTGAGCATACTTAATCGAATAGTTATTTCGCTGTCGCTAGTCGTGACAATCATATATGGTTCATCTTGTCAGCATAAAAAGAGGACTGAAAATTCAAATGTTAAGTTTAAACCGGGTCATTATGTAGCAGTTGGCCCATATTTCGATCTTTCAGAAATTAAGTATCTGAATGAACCCGAATTACGAGGAGTAAATAAACGATACTACTGGCGAACACTAGAAACGAACAAAGATGAATACGATTTGTCCTCAATTGAACAAGATTTAGAATATTGTTCTACCCATAACAAGCAACTAGTTGTTTTTCTCATTGATAAATCTTTTTGGAGAAAGGGGGCAATGCCGACATATCTTAAGGAATACGAATTGCACAATGAAGGTGGTAGCTTTTGTCCCATCCGCTGGGATTCTGAGTTTGTTAGTCGGTTTCTTGCTTTAGGAAAAGCAATAGGCGACCGTTTTGATTCTCATCCTAATTTTGAAGGAGTGGCAATTCAAGAGACTGCCCTCGACATTTCAGAAGAAGATCTTCTTAGACATAATTATACACCTGATAAATATAGTGATGCTCTTCTCTCGATTTTAAATGGCCTGCAAAATGCTGTGCCTCAAAGTCAGGTATTTTGGTATCAGAATGGTATGTATAAAAATTCTGGGCATCTTCGTCAGATTGCGGACTCGATTTCAGGAACCAAGGTTGTTATGGGTGGACCAGATATTCTACCTCATCGAAGATGGCTTAGGCGTACCTATAAAATTTACAAAGAATATAAAAATGAGCTTACCTTGTTCTGCTCCGCCCAAGATGACTCATATAAACATCATAAAAATGACATTCAATTAACACAAAAGAAACCAATTCATGAAGAAGGTTATTTAACGATGGAAGATATTTTTCTTTATGGTAGGGACTCCTTGCATATTAATTATATGTTTTGGAACTACTATTATGAAGGGATTGAAAAGGGAGAACGATCTTTTGATGACGCAATAGAGGTTATTAGAAAATACCCGACATTTAACATCACAAAATAGCCAATGGTTCTCTATTTCGTTTTTCTCAATTCCAGCTCAAACCGCTCATAATTAATTATAGGACAAGCTTGGGGAGATTATTAAACGGATTATAGTATATCTTTTCTCTTTTTTCCTTTAAACCAGCGTCTGGGATCTAAATACGATTTGTACCTGGTAAATAGTTCTTTTCCAAGCAAAAAACCACCTACCCAGAAAAAAACTTCCATAGCTACAAAAGCTGCGCTGGAACCTATTACTTTAAATTTGTTTTCTAAATTTAAAAAGGGGATCAATAGCATAGCTGCAAAGGCCAAACCCGATAAGAGGATTAAAAGTATTCCTATTTTAACAGATTTGCTTTTATTCACATCTTAAAATTTACCATTCATCTTATTCTAAGCGCTATTTTGTAATGGATTCCTGGTAGATTTTTTCGCCTTTCGGCAGAAGCCCATTTAAACTGATATTTGATTTTATTACATCATTGTAAAGATCTTCCATAGCATCAATGGAATGTTTAATCCTGTATTTTTTGGCAAGCTCAAGTACAGACTTTTTTAGATTTGCAAGCTCCCCCTTGTTCTCGTACCAATAATCGATTTTAGAAGCCATATCTCCCTCTATTTCATCGACATACAGGAACCTTTCATCCAGAGCAAACTGTGAAGCAGCGCTGCTGGGAGAATCGACTATCAGGCCGGGAAGGCCACAGCCAACTGCCTCCAGGCAGGTCAGGCTTTCAAGTTCAATCCTGGAGGTGTGAAGATACAAATCGGCGGTATTCAGGTAGAGATGTTTTTCTTCTTCGGTGATGTACCGGATAAGGGGTTCCACCGGTAGTTCTTTTCCCTTCTCAATGAGCATTTCGTGATTTTCTCCCTTCCCACAGATCAACAACTTAATTTTGTCCTTGTATTTAGATTTCATGACCCCTTCAATAATCGTTTCCTGCCTTTTTTCCCTGGCGTTGCGGCCCACATTCATAATGACAAAATAATCCTCAAAGAAATCTGGCCTTTCAGGATCATCCATGGGTATAAATACTTCTGGAATACCGTTGGATATTACCCTGAAATGAGCATTGCTACCATGGGTTTTAATTAAATCAGCTGCCAGATCTGAAGGACAATGAACAGCAGGGACTTTTCCAAACAATTCCCAGTTGAACCAGGCATTAAAAAAGGTATCCAGGATTTTGCTGTCCTTCCCCATGGCTCCAGTCATATTCTGAGCCTGGATATGACAGGCCCCCATAACAGGCTTGTTCATTTTATTGGCCACTTTTACTGCATTCCTGGACATGAAATAGGGAAACATGATGTGCACTATATCTGCATCCTCAAAGGCTTTTTGATATACTTTCTTCTTTCCTCTTCCAAATAGAAATCCCATATTTTTCATGGATTCTTTAACTCCTGGCAGGTAAAATCCGGAAACTTCATGAACGTCGCCTGAAAATTTATCGGCAGCTTTACCGGCTGTTGTCACCAGGGATATCTCATGCCCTCGTTTTTGAAGCTGATTGACCAGTGCATGGGCAGCTACAATACACCCGTTTCCTCTGTTCCAACTATCTATAACAATTACTATTTTCATACTTTGAATTTAGAAAATGCCAAAAATATGGTTTTATATGAAGAAACATGCACATTCCTGCATTATTTGTACTTATTCTCCCTCCTTCCCCTCCCTTTCTTTTCTTCCCTCTTTCTCTCTATCTCCCTTTCTCCTTTTCCCTTTCTCCTTTTCCCTTTCACTCTCTCTCCTTCTCTCCTCCTCTCTTCCTCTCCCCCTCTCTCTCCTTCTCTCCACTCCCTCACCCTTTCCCTCCTTCCCTCTTTCTCTCCCTCTCTCATTCACTCCTTCTCCCTTCCATATGAAAGAAAATATGTATTTTTGGACTAAATTATTTAAACCTGAACAAATGAAAAATTCCCCTTCAATCAAAATAGCTTTTCTATTGGGTATCATAATTATTTTGATAGGCTGTAAAAATGCACAGGAACCGGAGCAATCTGGCACTGAAAAGGCTCAGGTAAGCTCCCCTGTTTTGGATACTCTTATAAATACCTATCCAACGGACTATATGCAGAGTCTGGATACGGTTGATGCGTCGAGAAAGCTGGAAATTGCGTCCTATAAGGAATTGCTTGACTTATATGAAAAGCTGAAATATACACCGGAAGCCTGGCAGGCCGGAATTCGTGAGATTCCCCGTGCCTTCATAACTCAAATTGGAGATAGATGGGGAACTACTACCTCAAATGAAGTAACGGTTGAATACAAGAAAAGGCTGTTTTTTCGTGGCATTGCACCTTTGATATTGCACTCAAATGAACTGATCATGGAAGACAGAAACCGATTGGAAAAAATAAGGTCTTCATTTCAGCAAGATGGTTCACTGAACGAAACAGATCAAACTTGGATTTTAAAACTGGCGAAATTGTATAAGGTCAAAACCAGTGATGATCAGGTGACGGATTCCATGCTGAATGAATTGTGGAAAAAGGTGGATCTCATTCCTGCCTCTCTGGCACTGGCACAGGCAGCGGAGGAAAGTGGATGGGGTACTTCCCGGTTTGCTGCATCCGGCAATGCTATTTATGGACAATGGTCCTGGGGCGAAAATGCCATGACACCTGAGAAACAACGAAAGGAGCTGGGAAATTACGGGATTGCCTCTTTTGGGTCATTACAGGAATCCGTTAGTGCTTATATGATCAACTTGAATACCCATAATGCCTATTCCTCCTTACGGGATAAAAGAGCTGAGCTTCGGAAAAATGGAGAGAAGCTCACCGGGTCTGTGCTGGCTGAAAAATTAGATAAATATTCAGAACGGGGTATGGAATATGTAAATGGCCTTAAATCGATGATGGAATATAACAAACTCAGTCCGGTTGATGATGCTTACTTATCAAAGGAAGCAGCTATTTATCTGTTTCCGGTAGCGAGTGAATAAGCAGGATTTTTCTGAGTTGTACTTATTGTAACTGAGATACTGCCACCACATAGTTTTTCCCATATTCCTTCGCACATTTGGGACAGGTGGTGTAAAAGAAATAGGTCTTATCTACCTGCTTCCCCTTTTCTTTAACCAGGGAGTCCATTTCCTTTTCCCATTTGGGGGCTTTATTAAAGGGCCCTTCAAATACCTTGGTTAGATAGTCACCACTCAACTTCACCATTTCATGACCGGGAACATCTTTGCTTACTGAGAAGTAATGCTCACCTACCCAATTAGATGGATCATAGGATAAGACAACATAGTCATCCTCGTTAAATGCTTCGGCTTTTTCTATGTCGGAAAAGGTTTTTGGAAAAACTTTACCAAAATTAATTGGAATATGAAAAATACTTTTGGTTTTGGCTTTAACGAATAATTTATCATCGAAATGCAATTCCTGCTTATCCCAATTGCTTGGATCAAACCTTGGGCAACAATTGGTAGGATTGTCGCTCATATCAAATTTCGGTAGGCTATTTGTATCCATCATAGCATTGTGTTTTTATTGGTTAATCAGTGGGTAACGAATATAATGAATTTTACCTGAAACGCCCAAACCTTGCCTCCCCTATTGTAAAAATGATATCTTAATGAATTGTTTAAGTGAGGTAATATAAAGTAATGTATATAAGTGTTTTATGATATTGTTTTCGCTAGCTTAATTTGAGGCAAAAGGCTCAATTGTATGATTGATTTATAGTAAGGGATAAAAGCCTTCACATAAATATCTGATTCTGGCTTGTACCCTTAATCTACCTGTTGTTATACAAGAAAATTCTTATCAAGGTATTCCTGGAACCTGGGTTTATATTGATCGCTTACAGGTATATAGACGTCTTTGTCAAAAATTATTCGATTGCGCTCAATGGTAGTTATCCTATTGAGGTTTACAATATATGAGCGATGCACGCGCATGAAATCATTTTCAGGCAGGAATTCTTCCATCTTTTTCATGCTTAATAAGGTCATAATTGGCTTTTGATTCTCAATATGTATGCGCACATATTCGCGCATTGATTCAATATATTTAATGTCTGAGAGTCTGATTCTTAGTATTTTATATTCAGATTTAATAAAAAGGAAATCGTCGTTGGTCTCTACCCTGGCTATGTCCACGGAGTCAGTTTTAAGTCTCTCTTCTGCCCTTTCTGAGGCTTTCAGAAAATCAGAATAGCCTATTGGCTTTAAGAGATAATCGATAGCATCTACACGAAAGCCTTCAATAGCGTACTCACTATACGCGGTTGTAAATATTACACCGGGAGGATTGTTTAATGATTTAACAAAATCCATTCCGCTTAAATCAGGCATATTAATATCAACAAACATCAGATCAACCTCATTTTCCTTCAAAAAAGAGAAAGCATCCAAGGCGCTCTCAAATTGACCGACCAATGAAAGATCGGGTGTCTTTGCAATGTAATCAGATATCTGTTTGAGTGCCAGCGGCTCATCATCTATAGCTATGCATCGTATCATAAAGGAATTTTTAATCTTACCATATGTTCGTTTTCATTCGATTGAATATCAAGGCTATACCTATCTCCATAAATTAAGTCAAGTCTCTTCCTCGAATTTTCGACACCAATGCCTGATGCTTCTTTCTTAGGATCTCCGGAGTGATTACTATTCCTGACTTCCATGGTCATTTCGTCGGAATTGCATCTGAATATAATTTTAATAAACGATGTATTCTCATAGCTCACTCCATGCTTAAACGCATTCTCCACAAAAGAAGTAAACAATAAAGGGGGAATTTTCTTCTCCGGTAAGTTTTCTGGAAGAACCAGATCTATCTTCACCTTATTTGAGTATCGTAAGCTCATAAGATCAACATAGTTAGATATAAAATCCATTTCTTTCTTTACCGGGATTCTCTCTGTTTCGGAATCGTATATAAGATGACGCATTAATTTGGATAGTCGTATGATAGATTCCTTCGCCTCACCTGAATCCATATCGATTTGGGCATGGATATTATTGAGCGTATTCATAAAGAAATGCGGACTAATTTGATTTCGAAGAAAGGCCAGTTGAGTGGTAACATTTTCTGTCTCCAGCTTCGCTTTTTCTTTTTCAGTTTGAGCCAACTTAAACGATATTTTCAGTCCGGTATCAAAACCAACCATAAGGATTGAAAATATTAACAAATTCGCAAATGGAGGAAGAGGGCCACCCCTATTAGGCTCTGTGGGCGGTGGAAACCCGGAATCCGGAGGTCTGGGCGGTGGAAACCCAATATCCGGAGGTCTGGCATCCGGTGATAAAGATCTTCCGGGCGTTCTAAACTCAGGCTGGTCCGGCTGCCTAAAAATATTATTAGTAGAGAAATAATATGACCCTATAGTAAATACGGCAATTAATCCGAATACTGAAATAAAATAATAAAGGTTCTTATTCCTGAATAAGAGCTTAGGTACCAGTAAGAAGCGATTTATAATAAAAATTAGGAATAATGGCACAATGGTTTCCAGCGGACCCAACATTTCTCTCCATTCAGAAAAATCACCTTCCCTGAACAGTAGTGGTGAAGCTATAAGGACTACCCACACCAGTACCAGGAGCATGATCTCTACTGTATTCAGTTTAAGCTTACCTGCCATTTTATAAAAATTTATGCAAATTAATCAAATTAAGCAATATGGACATTTAACTTTTCTCAAAAAATTATCCCCGGGATGGCCATTTGTCAAAATCCTGCTTTTCCAGCTGCATTTTTCCATTCTCATCTTTAAATATATTTATCCATGCCTGCCAGTTCTCATTGTCAATATCCGGATAATCCAGACGATAATGGCTACATCTACTTTCTTTTCTCATCAATGAGGCCCTGAGTTTCATTTCCGCACTGATTATCATATTTGAAGTCTCATGAGCCAATCTTAGTTCATGTAAATCAGCAGCTCTTAATAGAGGCATGTGATGATCTCTCAGTTCTTCTATATACGCCAGTGCTGCATTGAGTAAATTCTCTTTCTTTATATATAAAATAAAGTTTGGAATCATTATTCCCTGCAAGGTCTGGGTTACCCAGGCAGGACTGTAACCTGCTTTTCTCTTTAGGGGAGCAAAGATTTCTTCCTCTAATTCAGTTATTCTAGATTGCGGAATGCTTACAATTTCTATATTTTCACTGTATTCAGCCGCTGCCTCTCCGGCTATTGCTCCCTGCACAGCCGATCCTGCAAGAGAAGATCCAATTTGGGTATAAATAGCGCCAGCCATATAAGATCCAAGGGCGTCACCGGCAGCATATAGACCAGGAATATTGGATTCGCATTTATCGTTAACAGGAACTAATCCTTCTGACTTATGAATTGACATCCCGGCGGACGAACCTCCTACTATTGCACCACCCATTCCGGGAGGTGCCCCACCACCTTCATTCTTTCTTTCTCCTCCTGGAGGCGGTCCCTCAGGTGGCCCTCCCCCTCCAGGCCTCCCGTCATCAAGACCAGAAGGTCTTACTGGTCCGTCGTCTGCCTGTTGATTTCTTCCCTGTCCCGGACCTCCCATTGAAAGAGGACTACCCAACATATAAGCCTGATAGTTGGCATCGACACCAAGATCATGACGTATCCCCACTCCGGTAAGTCCGGGTTTTTGTTCGAACATACCATGCCAGCCGTCAAAACATGCTGCTGCATTAGCGGCCTGACCGGGATGCCCGTCGTTCCATTCTTTGCCGGTTACCAGGGCACCTATATTATACCCCATTACAGTTCCATCATGCGTAAGATCGCATATTGGAAATCCATTTGGTTTAAATCCACCAGCACCCGTACATAGAATAACACTTTTCGCATTAAATATATAGAGCTTTTGATCGTCAATACTGAATCCGGCTGCTCCAGCTATTTTCCCATTCTCCTTTATCAGGTGAGTGATAGTTACTCTTTCTATCACAGGAATATTCCTTTCACTGATTGGTTTGTTAAATGATTTGTTATAGAGAGGAGAATCAAAGAATCCCCACTCTTTCAGTTCATTCACTCGTGCCAGGGAATGCTCGGCCATTTGCCTGGTATAAACCGGATTATTTGTTCCTATTGCAGAGATAGAAACTTGCTCAACAAACTCATCCAGGCTCACATCCTCCTTATCGGGTTCAAAGGCAAATATTCCTTTTGCAAAAGGGGTCTGACCCGATGATCCCAGGCGTCCTTTCGAAACCAGCATAACTTTTGCACCTGCATCATGAGCCTTTACTGCTGCAAAAAGGCCAGCCATTCCACTACCTATGACCAGAATATCAGTATTGCTTTCAACCGTACTTATTTTATTGACATCAACTGTTGATGGATTTGATGCCCATCCTGATCTTATTCCAAGTGATGCCATAGCGGCCATCCCGATAGCACCACCGGCCAGTCCAATAAACTGACGTCTTGGTATAGCATTATTTTTTATTTGTTTATTCATTTTTCCCATTTTTGATTAGATCTACCAGGTATGTTTTGAGAAGCATTAGTACACTAACTGCGGTAAGAGTTATGATATATATTGACATTGCAAAATTCATATGACGACCCTGCATTAATGCATGCCAGGCAGCTATAGCAATAAAAGCTATTGACAAGCAGCCATGAAAAACCCTCCATGTTATATATTTTAGATGAAGCCTGTTGCGAAACAGGGATGTTAGCCCAAGAATCAGCATTAAGAGGTAGGCAATCATGCCGAGCAGAACGCCGGTTTTATCATAAGAACTTATCAAGGTAACAAAATCATCTACCGGAGATACTCCTGCTTCAAAGTATCTTGGAAACACTATCAGGAAAGGATGTAATAGAAGTACAATTATGAAGAAATAACCAATGAACTTATGGATCTTCAGGATTCCGGACATCTTATGTCCTGCGAGAATTTTTTTATTACTTCTTGCCAGCAAAAACTGTCCAAGCATTAATGAAAATGCAATTATTGTAAGCAGCGATATTGCTTCTTTAAGAACTGTACGACGAGGGAATTCACCCAGAGCCCATAACAGCAGAGGAAAACAGATAAAAATCAATATTCCTGCTATTGTATTATATATGCGGATTTTCTTTTTCATAATTACCCCCATGAAACTATTACAGGTATAGATTTTTCCGGTGATATAGTAATTGCATCGACCGGGCAATACATTCTGCATAAATGACATATCTGGCAATCAGCCGGATATTTAATATATGCTTTATTTGTTTTCTCGTCGAGTCGGATTACATCTGTGGGACAAGTCTTTACACATGTCCCACAGCCTATACATCCGCTAATATTATTAATTGACATAACACAAAGTTTATTCCTGGTTAATCCAGGTAGTTAGTTACAGCTGAAGCACGACTACTAACATGTTGATTAAGTGCCGAAACTGCCTGTTGAAAATCGCTGCTACTATTTAAAAATGAATAACCATTTCTTTCAGTTGTGGCGTATGTTTCAATTAAGGCTGAATAGTTAGTATAAATAGCCTTCATCATATTTTCTTCAAAAAATACATCCTTCGTTTCTTCCACATATTCATCATACTTGGCTTTATATACAGCATCAGCATATAAGTAATCTATTAATGGCCAGGCGCCGCTTTGAATATCTGAAAAATCTAATTCCAATGCTCCTCCCATTTTACCTTCCTCTAAAGCCTCATTCATATCCCAGGGAATCCAGGTTAATTTTGAATTATCAGGATCATTGTATAAATAATAGTTTTGAGTCATTCTCCCATAGCTATCCCAGTTTTGTATAACTGTATTAATCGCTAAATATTTAAGAAATACATCGGTATTAATAACAGTATCTAAACCTTCTCTCCAGCTGGCAGCATTGGTGGTTCTGCTGTCATCATGCAAGGCCGTAAACAATGCTTTAATATCTGTCCAATCCTCATCATCTTCATTGGTCTTTTTCTCAAAATCGGATTCATCGAAAGTGCCATTCATAAAACTGGCTCCGGTGCCTTCAGGTTTATACAAATTACCATCATTATCAGAAAACTGAGTTTTGATAACCGTATTATCTACTTCTTCAACCAGAGTGTATAAGCCGAAATATTCTGGCCCATCCCCATGATCAATATAAAGGGTGTAAAAAGCAGTATGTGAAACAGCCAATCCTGCATTTTCGAATACTTTGGCAGATACTTTATCACGCATAAAAGATTTGTCATCATAATTATTCTTTAGACTCAGTTTTTTAAAACCATAAAACCGTTGGTTATCAATTTGCGGATAGTCGTCTTCAAATTCATCAAGATCCAGTTTAAAAGATAATTTTAGTATGCCTTTTTGCCAACTGCTTTGCAAACTTGAATTCCCTTTAAAACGAACGCCTACTCTATACCATTCTATGCCATTATAAAAAACTTCTGCCGGCACAAAAATGGGGTTATCAGCATCTGTGAGTCCACCAGCTGGTCCACCACCAGACGTGCCGAATTGGCCATATAAATCAGTCATATCATCTAGCATGCTTTGCCAACGGCTTTCTGTAATAACAAAGTCCAGGCGTTTTACACTTGCATCATCGAATACTTCGTCGAAATTTGGATCTGCGTCTTTACTATGTGTTTCAGTGGTCCAATCGGAAGCTATGAAATCGGTATCGTCAACTTCAATTTCTGTTTCTTCTTCATTTTCCGCTTCTAAATCATCTTTGCTACAAGCTGTAAATGCAATTGTTGAAATGATCATTACACTTGCGAACAAAACTTTATTGAATTTTAATTTATTTATTTTCATTGGATTACTTTTTAATAATTTGTTTTAATTTTATTTTCTAGTCCTTATCGAAACTTATAGAGGAATAATCTTCCTACCTCCGCGGCCTTGATTTATTTTGTTTTTTTAAATAGCCATCATAAAGATCTTGCTGATCTTTGGTTAATAATGATTTAATCTCCTTCTCAAAATCAGTTTCCATAGCTTCCATATCCTCACGGTTTGGCCTACCGGCCTTCATCTTTTTTTCTACCGCAGCGTAATGGGCAAAGTATTCTTTAGATACCTGCTTTTCCTGTTTATCAGTTAGGGAAAGTGCCTTGTCCAAATCTTCTACCATTTTTTCAATCTGATCGTCATTGGGTTTGGGTGGCGGACCTTGCTGTCCACCTTGTTGAGCCTGTATACTATTGGCGGTTATGAGCATAATCATACTTACCAACATGATGCTTACTATAGTTTTAAATTTTCGTTTCATGATTTTTTATTTTAGCATTTGTTATTTAATATTTTTATTTATTCTGCGTTACGCACCAGCCGTACATAATTGTAGATTCGAATGGCATCCCCCTGTGGTCCATGTCCTTCTATATAATCATCAGGATTACCTGTTTTGGGATCGCTTCGTTGAGAACCTGCTCCATGAATATCTATCCATCCATTCATATTACCCAAACTGCGTCCAAACGCAACATAAGCTGCCGCACCTCCTGAATTCATAGATGCATGTGTGGTGCTGCCATAATACCAAGGATAGTCAGCCTGACCAGCTTCATTGGTGATTTGAGTACAATTAAACAATGGATCGATTGCGGCAGAATTTGTTGTTGCCGGAGAGCGTGTATAATCGACAATACTCTGTAACTCCTTGGCATCAGGCAAACGCCAATTGGAATAACCAGAAAATTCTTTACCTTCTGCGTATTCTAAGGCCTCCTGCCATATTAATCCTTCTCCATTGTCATCCTGCATCCACATTAAACCAGTTGCTTCGTCGGTAATTGTACCATTCCCATTATCCACAAAATTGTTTATCCCATAAGATGTGTTACCACGAACCAACAAATAATTAAATGCTTTATCCATTCCACCAAAAGGCATACCTGTTCCATAAGCTTTTATCCGGCCATCGGCAAAGTTTACCCCGAATACTGTTTCAGGTACTTCATTGCTAACATAAACATTCGTTGTAGCACATTGCATGTCAATCAAGCGTTCACCGGCATCCAAATCGCCATAAGCAAATTCAAAGGTTTCGTTGTCGATAAATGGGGTTAGATTACCGGTCGAGGTACTTTCAGGTGATATGTCTCTGCCACTAAAAAGAATTAAGGAATACATTTCTTTAATGGTAGGCAAACGCCAATCATCGTAAGTATTAAATGATACTCCACCCTCCCCAAATTGCTCAAGTATTTCAGCATAGCTAAGCTTATCATCAACATCAATCTCACCGTCGCCATTGTGGTCGAAAGATTGTTGCCACATTAAACCGGTAAGCATGTCGCTTACTGTTCCGTCTCCATTATCAAGGTATTGAGGAGCTGTTCCCTGATAATTTGAGTTTTGTCCATAAAAATCATCTCCAACTGAAGGTATAGCAATCGTATTTGAATTATTAAACGAAGTAGATTGATTCGTTCCAACAATTGGATATCCGCTTATGTCTGGAAGATTATCTATCCCGGTGTCATTATTAATTTCATTCTCACAGCCACTAAAGGATACCAGGAATAATGCTATAGCTGTTAGTACTAAACCCGTTTTTATTATTGCTCTCATTTTCCGATTATTTAAATTATTAGACTTCAAACATAGCAGGTCCTTGTACCAACAAAAAAAGTAATCAATAGGCTCGGAGTATTTATCTACCAATTGGGAGATTTAATCAATTGATTTTTTTGGGGGAGTGTATGATTAAGGATAACACCCAATTCGCTTGATTACATTCCGCAGAAAAAGTATGGTCTTTCCAGCCCATACAATAGTTAAATTTGCCCTTGCTCCTGTTTTCTGGCTACTCTTAAGAGAGGAAGTACGGAACATCAAATGCTTGTTGAAAAACATACCAAATTCTACCTTTTAAATCAAAGATTATTTAACTTTAGCCTGTAGAATTTAGGATATAAACAAGTTGACAGTCATTTATCCCGAATTCAAATATTATGAGAAGACAACTCTATTATTTTTCAGGAATTGCTTTGCTGATATTATCCGCCCATTCAATAAAAGACACGCCCTGTCCGTAAACATAGTC
>RCNC010001887.1_pt1 | contig 14067 bp, 12 predicted proteins | sample 2041301 | NCBI WGS metagenome assembly RCNC01 (sample SAMN09708231, study PRJNA481090) | Marine sediment metagenome, whole genome shotgun sequencing project. | biome: marine sediment; feature: ocean; material: sediment; isolation source: Sewage treatment plant 13A marine sediment (STP13A) ... | reverse complement strand
GTGAAAGCATCGGTAAAGATGGATCCAAGGGATGGAAGAATGTTTTGATAGTTGGTGGCAATCACCAGGATGGCTCCTACTACATAAATAAAGGCCATCATGGGCACCAATGTGGAAGTCACCTTGGCAATCCGTTTGATTCCTCCAATAATCACCAGTCCCAGCAAGACGGCCAGCACACCACCTGTCAGGGTATGGTTGATTCCGAAAGAGGTAAACATGGATTCGGAGATACTGTTGATCTGAGGCAAGCTTCCGGTTCCAAAAGAAGAAAGGATGGTGGCAAAAGCAAAAAAGGCTCCCAGCACTGCTCCTGTTTTAATGATTTTTCCCTTCCTGGTGGTGATGTTCATCTGTTTTTTCATGTAATACATGGGTCCGCCCGAAATGGAACCATCCGGAAGTATATCCCTGTACTTGTGCGAGATGGTTACCTCCACAAACTTCGTTGTCATACCTAACATCGCCGTAACCAGCATCCAGAAGAGGGCCGCAGGTCCGCCCAGGTGAATGGCCAGGGCCACTCCTGCTATGTTGCCTGTACCCACAGTACCCGACAGGGCGGTGGTTAAGGCCTGGAAGTGAGAGGTATCTCCAATATCATCTGCACGGTCAAATCTACCTTTTACAATCCTGATGGCGTGACCAAAATACCTGATCTGTGGCAATCCCAGGTAGAGGGTAAAAAAAACACCGGTGCCAAGCAAGAGGTACACAAACCACGCATGTCCACCCAGGTAATTATTCAGAAAAAGAAGGAATTCGTTGACTTTTAGCATGTCTAGGGATTAGTTCATTGTCACTTTTGGAAGGGGTAAAAGTAACAATTATTTGTATTTCCCCATAAGTTTCGAGATGACCTTATCCAGCTGTGCTGCTGTAAAAGGTTTGGGAAGGTAGTCATCGTAGCCCTCCCCCAGGAAGCGGTCCCGGTCCCCGGTTAGTGCGTGGGCCGACTGAGCAACCACCTTGATTTCCGGGTAGCGTTCCCTGATAATTCTCAAGGTATCGGTCCCGCTCATCACAGGCATCTGAATATCCATCAATACCAGGTCGGGCAAAGGATACTGCTCCAGGATCCGTAGGGCTTCATAACCCGTGGCCGCAGCACTAACACGATGTCCTCTCTGTTTAAGCATGGCCTGGTATAGCTCCAGGGTATCGGGTTCATCGTCAACTGTAAGAATTGAGATCTGCCCTGCTGAATGCACGCGTTCCTGCACCTTTTTCACCTCGATTTCCACCTTTTTATCACCACCTGTCGATTTACGTGGATGCTCCACGTGGAAGCAGGCACCATGTCCCGCCTCCGATTCTACCCAGATACTACCACCCAACATATGAACAAGGTTCTTACAGATGGCAAGTCCAAGACCTGTTCCTCCAAACTTCCTGGTATTGGAGCCGTCAACCTGTCTGAACTGATCGAAAATCAATTCAAAATGTTCTTCCGAAATACCGATCCCTGTATCTTTAACATAGAAACGAACCGACTGGTCCGATGCCCCTTTTAAGCACCCAATTTCAACCTTTCCCTCTTCGGTAAATTTGATGGCATTATTGATCAGGTTCTTCATGATCTGTGCGATCCGGATTACGTCGGTCTCAACTTCGCAGTCCTCCTGCTCCATGGCCATCACAATCTCAATTTTTTCTTTCTTCAGCCGTGCAACTTCATCGCGTGCATACTGCTCCATGTCCTTGATCAGCTCCGATACTCTGATCCTGCCATAAATGATGGAGAGCTGATCGCTTTCAATTTTCGCCAGGTCTATGATATCTGAAATCAGGGTCAGTAGCAACTCTGAATTGGTGATGATGCGGTGCGCGTATAGTTCCCGTGCGTGGTCCTCAAGGCCAGACTGATTCAGCAGGTTAGAAAATCCTATAATGGAGTTCATGGGGGTCCTGATCTCATGTGACATATTGGCCAGGAAGGCCGATTTCAGTTGATCACTCTCCACAGCATGCTCCTTGGCCTCCTCCAGTTCCTTAATGGTCCTGTTCCTTTCGGTAATATCACGTGTGATAAACAGAACCAGGTCTTGCTCACCCTCCTGCCCTTTGACAAGTACAAGCTTTGATGACATATCCACATAGTACCCTTCTTTATGCCTGATCCTGTATTCGTGCGATGAAGAGCCCTCCTTGAACAGAAGCTCTCCCTCCTCCTCCATTCTTTCGCGGTCATCGGGATGCATCAGCTCATACTGGCCAAAAGTCAGGAATTCTTTCCTGGAATAGCCTAATGCCTCATAGTAGGGCGAATTCATCAAAAGGGGCTTTCCATCCACTGTCATAAGAGCTATGCGGTCGTTGGCAGCCTCAACCACCGTTTGATAAAGCCGCTCTGTCTCTCGTAGCGCTGCTTCAGACTTTCTCTCCGGCGTTTTGTCTTTTACAATGGCTATCATCAGGTTTTCACCGGTCAGGGTAAAGGCGTGCAGGGTGAATTCCAACCATAAGTCCTGTCCCTTGTCATTCCTATAGCATTGTTCAACCCTTCCAAATCCCTTCTCAAAAACATCCTTCATAAGGGCACCATCCTTGCCAATTACTTCATCTTGAAGGATATTATCTGGCAGAGGCTTCCCGAAGACCTCGGGACCCTTATTAAAAAGATCCATGGCTGCTTTATTGCCGTCCAGTATCATTCCGGCCCTATCTTCAAGCAGTTCAATGACAATGATGGCTTCATTTGTATTCCTGACGATGAACTCAAACTTCTCCTTCTCCTCCACCATCGACAGCAATTTGGCAAATGGTGCCGAAATCTCCATGGTTATTCCATTGATTAATAATGGATTGCCATCTTCGTCTTTTTTCAGTACGGTCCCTCTGCTATAATACCACTGCCAGTCTCCATTAGTATCCCTGATCCTGTACTCAATTTCATAGAGCTCATCCTCTCCAAGAATGAGCCGGCTCAACAATTGTTCATTCCGCACCACGTCTTCCGGATGTGCATTCTGGTAGACCTCTTCAGGGAGAAACCCATCCTTTTGGGGCTGTAGACCCAGAATTTTCATCAGGCTTTCACTCAGCGTGATCCTTTGACTGGAGGTCTCCCAAAACCACCAATGCAGACCTAAGTTTTCCGCAGCGCTCTGAAGTCTTGGAGAGGGGGAAAGCAGCTCCCCGGGAATGCCTTTTTGATTTACTGACATGGTCTATAAAAATACTGTACTATTTTAAATATACAAATTCTGGTCATAAGATTAAGATTGGGCTTTTCTTACATTGAACTTTCTGCTCCGGGAACTGTTTTTACAGCTAAACGCTTTCACCATGAAAAAAGTACTTGGTTTTATTAATGAGCTGACGGAAAATAATAACCGAGACTGGTTCAACGCCAACAAAACCCGTTACCAGGAAGCGCTTGAGATTTTTCGTGGATTTGCAGGGGAATTACTGACAGACATTTCAAAATTTGACCCGACCGTGGGGAATCTTGAGCCCAAGGATACCATCTTTCGAATCTATAAGGATGTCCGTTTCTCAAAAGACAAATTGCCCTACAAAACACATTTCGGTTGCTGGATGGCTAAAGGGGGGAGAAAATCAACTGATGCCGGCTACTATTTTCACCTGGAGCCAGGAAAGAGTTTTATGGCTGCGGGGGTCTGGATGCCGCCCAAGGAACAGCTTAAGCTGATCAGACAGGAAATTCTTTTCGATGCGGACTCCTATCTGAAGCTGATTAATACCGGTGTGATGAACGATCAATATGAACGGGGTGGAAAAGAGGACATGCTTAAAAAAGGTCCTGTGGGATTCCCCAAAGACTTCATTCATATGGAAGAGTTAAAATACAAGCATTACATTTGGTCCCGGTCCTACAGTGATGCAGCAATACAGCATACAGGTTTTGCCAGCAGCTTAGCGGAAGATTACAAAGGTCTTAATCCCGTGGTAAGCTACCTGAATCATGCTATGTCATTTACAGGAAATCAGTGAGTGTGACTAATGTTACAGTGAGAGTGTAAGTTTTCACCTATTTTTGCGACAGAAACAAACAAGAAAGACAAGATATGAAACTAGAACATTTAACAATCGAGACTTTTAAAGAGAAGGTTTTCAATTTCGAAAACAACAAAGAGTGGAAATTCGAAGGAGAAATTCCTGCAATTATAGATTTCTATGCCGACTGGTGCGGACCCTGTAAGACTGTTGCTCCCATTCTGGAAGAGCTGCAAGCTGAGTATGGCGAGAAGATTAATATTTACAAGGTGAATACTGAAGAGCAGAAGGAACTCTCTTCCGTATTTGGGATCCAGAGTATCCCCTCCCTGCTTTTCATACCCAAAGAAGGTCAACCACAAATGGCCATGGGTGCCCTGCCAAAAGAGACATTCAAGCAGGCCATCTCTGAGGTATTAAGTGTATCCGAGTAGCGTTCAACCTGGTCACAATGACCGGAAAACAATATAGAGTTATGAAAAAGATAGCATTAAGTATTACAGCAGTAGCATTCCTTGCACTTTCCTGCACAAATGGTTCAGCTACTTCGCTGAAGAATTCTGATCAGGAAGTAAATGCAGCAACAACATCAGTTTCTGATAAGACAGGAGATGATCAATCTGAGGGATCCGGGAAACCGGTTTACCTGACGAAGCAGGATTTCCTCGAAAAGGTAATGAATTACGAAAAGAACCAGAGCGAATGGGTGTATGAAGGAGATATGCCCGCCCTGATTGACTTTTATGCTGACTGGTGCGGTCCCTGTCGCAAGGCGGCCCCGATTCTCGAGGAACTTGCCAAAGAGTATGAAGGAAGAATACATATCTATAAAATAGATACCGAGAAAGAAAAGGAACTTGCATCCGTTTTTGGAATTCAAAGCATTCCGGCCTTCCTTTTTGTTCCACAGAAAGGCAAACCAACCATGAGCAATGGTATTGCCCAGACAGATGAGGAGACCAAAGCCATGTTCAAGAAGATGATTGATGAAATCCTGCTTGGCGAAGGAGCCAGCTGAGAAGATAGATAGTTAGGTAAGTTTAGTTTGGAAGTTGAAGATCAGGGTGCCTCACAAGGGCACCCTTTTCTATGCTTTATTTGGTTATGTATCTCAATCTGCAACACAAATAAAATTCCTCTTTTTTCACGTTGAAAACAAGTTAAAATGCCCTTGATTTTGTAATTTTCATAAATGATCAATCTTAACTGATGGTTAGAAAATAAAACCTTGACAATGAAAAAAATTCTGAGGGTTTTCGTTTTTAGTCTGCTGGGTTTACTACTTATCCTTTTCGCGGGCGTTCAGAGCGCCTACCATATATTTTCTCCTGGCGATAAAGGGATTACAGTGGATGAATCTAACCTTGTATATTTCCATGAATCCTATGAGAAATGCCGGCAGGTTTTCAGAGATGAAGCGCAGAATCTGGCCGGCCAGTATGAAAAGTCTGAATTGCGTTCAATCAGGATTCCCAGCAATATCGATAATAACCTTACGATTGATTTGTTGTATCTGCCTCCTCTTCAAAACACCGACAAACTCCTGGTATTGTCATCAGGAGTTCACGGAAGTGAAGCCTATACCGGAAGCGCCATCCAGCAAATGTTTATGAAAGAATTAATTACGCCGGACCTTTTGTCGGATATGGGAGTCCTTATAATTCATGGGGTAAACCCTTATGGATTCAAATATCACAGAAGGGTTACAGAAAACAATGTGGACCTTAACCGTGGATCAGAAGTTGATAGTGCCCTCTTTAAAATGAAGAATCCTGGTTATGCTGCGTTCAACAGTTTAATCAATCCAACGGGAAAGGTATCTACAAGCAGTTTTAGAAATCGGTTTTATTTTTTAAGGTCTATCAGCAGGACAATTAAGACTTCAATAAGTGTTACACGTCAGGCTATTGTGCAGGGTCAGTATGAATATCCTGAAGGCCTTTTCTTTGGAGGATTTGAATTTGAGCCTCAAATTGATTCCCTCCGCAGGATTCTGCCAGATTATCTTTCATCTTATAAGACCATCCTGGAAATTGATTTACATACTGCTTTTGGAACCAGGAATGTACTTCATCTTTTCCCGAACACGATCAATGATCCTGAGATAAAAAAGAATACAGAAGCTGTATTTGAAGGCCAGCACATAAATTGGGGAGACTCAGACGATTTTTATACCGTTTCAGGTTCTTTTGCAGATGCATTCCTGAGCAAACTTTGCCCTGAAGCACAATATCTATACATGGTATTTGAATGGGGAACGTTTGACGCAGAGAAAACATTTGGATCGATAAAATCCCTTCAAATACTGGTGAATGAGAACCAGGGATTTCATTATGGATATAAGAACGACTTGCAGAAGCAAAAGATCATGAAATCCACCGGGGAACTGTACTATCCAAGTTCAGAAGCATGGCGCTCAAATGCAATGGAAACGGGCAGGGAGATGCTTAGTTTGGTGTTGAAAACATATCCTGATATTGATTAATATTTCTTTCATTACCTAGTGACAATCCAGAAACAAAAAGAGACCGCCTCAATTCACATGAGACGGTCTCGTTGTTTTTTACACTAGGCACTATTTAACTAGGCACTAGGCACTATCTTACCATGCAAGGCCCACTCCAAAACTTAAATAGGAAAGAGGAGGCGCACTACTGGTTTTAAATCCCGCAACGTAGCGAGCCTTTACAGTTACGTCCGTTCGTCCGGTTGGAATGAGGACTCCTATTTCCGGTATAAGTGCAAATTGCCAGTAGCTGCCCGTAAAAGCAAAAGTCCCGATTTCCCGGCGCGTCTCCTGCCATACGGTGCCCACACCAAGGGATCCGAAAAGATCCAGGGTGTTAACAGGCTTGTAATATGCGATTTTGACGGTCAATGGTATGTTATTGATATACCTTACCTGGGTGCCGTTTAAAAGAATATCTTCCCGCTCGTAAGAAGAATCGGCCTCTTTCTGCACAAAGGTACTCCAGGAGAATGCCATCCCAACGGCCAGGTTATCGCCTAAAAAACGGTCAAAATCCAGGGTAAGTCCCCTCCAGCTAGCATGGTCGGTAAACTCCTTGGTTTCAGAGAATGGAATCCCCACATCGTAGGTCAATTTCCAGATCACTTCCTGCGCATTGACTGTCAATGCAAGGAACATAACTGAGAGTGCTATGATATATTTTTTCATGAGATTCCTGTTTTATTTTTGTAAATATGGTGATTGAGTAAAGACCTGGTTGATCTGCTTGTCCAGACGGCTTTGTGAAGAACTGCTGGTAAGCAATCCATCCACAAGTCCCACCCAGACTACGCCTGGGCGATCATTATCTTCACCAGCTTCAGCTTTTGTGTCCAACATCTCAATAGCCAGGGTCCCTGTAGAGTAGGAATAATATAAGCCGCCGCCTGGATACCCGGGGTAACCAGGGTAGTAGCCGCCGCCTGGATACCAATAGCCCCAACCGGGGTAATATCCCCAGTAAGAATTCCAGTAGGAATAATAGGTATAATAATCTGAGGTCATAGCATTCACCAATAGCTCCAGATCGGGCCTGTTCAGTGAATCGGGATTCGCCATTTCTGTATATCCCAGGTCAAGCATGTTTTGTCTGATCAGGTTCAGGATAAACTCATCATTTTCCCTGCCCAGATTGGGATCATCTTCATCATCATCGGTTACATGCATTATGGTATCGATAACGTGGAAGCTTGTAAAGCTTGAGAAATCTACATCCTCATCGTACATGGTGCCAGCCAGATCATACTCATCCACATAATCGATCTTGTCGGGGTAACATCCCGATAGCAGACCGGCCAGTGAAAAAGCCATTAGTGCAATTATCAATTTCGCTTGTTTCATTTTACATTGCTTTTATTAGTCAAAATATATATTGTAAATAACGTTCTACGCGCGCTTTTGTTTTGAGAGACCGAAGATATTAAAAAAATCAGAATTCTGGCATGTATAAATTTCATGTTTCTCCCCATTAAGAATACCTTTGTTGCCATAAATCCAGAATGATGCGACACGAAAGATCCCATACAAAAATTATTGCCACCATCGGACCCATTACCAGGAACAAAGAGATCCTGGAAAAGCTGATCCACGAAGGAGTAGATGTTTTGCGGGTAAACCTCTCCCACGATACTCACGCAGAACATTTGAAAACCATCAGATACATCAAGGAGCTCAACGAAGAACTGGGTTCCAATGTGGCAATCCTGGGTGATCTGCAAGGTCCTAAGCTTCGGGTAGGGGTTATGGAAAACGATAAGGTGCTGCTGGAAGACGGACAGGAGTTCTCCTTTGTGACCACTCCCTGCACCGGCACCACCGAGAAAGCCTACCTGAGTTATGAACGTCTGCCTGCCGATGTCTCCATAGGCGAAAGAATTCTGGTGGATGATGGAAAGTTGATTTTTGAAGTTACAGGATCCAACAAAGCAGATAGCGTTACATGCAAAGTTATTGCGGGCGGTCCCCTGGGCAGCAAGAAGGGAGTGAACCTGCCACATACCAAGATTTCCCAGCCAAGTCTGACTGAAAAGGATATCAAGGATGCAATGTTTTTACTGGAACACCAGGTAGACTGGCTGGCCCTCTCCTTTGTTAGAAAGGAGCAGGATATCCTGGATCTCAGGAAGATCGTTGATAATCATCCCAGTGATGCCAGGATTATTGCAAAAATTGAAAAACCTGAAGCCCTTGAAGAGATTGATGGGATCATCAGTGCCTCCGATGCAGTAATGGTGGCCCGTGGGGACCTGGGCGTAGAGGTTGATTTCCATAAGGTACCTCTGATCCAAAAGGACATCATCAAGAGATGTCACAGGAAGTCTAAACCGGTGATTGTGGCCACACAGATGATGGAGAGTATGATCACCAATCCCACTCCCACACGAGCAGAGGCAAACGATGTGGCCAATGCGGTATTGGACGGAGCCGATTCAGTGATGCTAAGCGGTGAGACCTCTGTAGGTAAATATCCTGTTGAGACCGTGCGAAATATGCAGATGATTATAGACTACACAGAAACTGAAGAGTATATTTACAACAAAGGGCATGTTTCTCCCCCCGGCGCAAAAAACTTTCTGGCCGATTCCATATGTCTGAGTGCAGTTCAGCTTGCTGAGCAGGTTAATGCAGCAGCTATAGTCACCCTAACCTATTCCGGTTTTACTGCTATAAGAATAAGTTCTCACCGGCCAAAAGCTCCTATTCTCACCTTTACCATGAACAAGGATCTACTTACCGATCTGTCTCTGGTATGGGGTGTAAGAGCCTTCTACTTCGGAGAGTGTACACATATAAACGATTACATCGTCTATACAGATGAGTTCCTGGTCAGTCAGAACCTTCTGAAAAAAGGGGATCTGGTGGTCCATGTGGGCAGCATCCCCATCCATGAGAGGGGCACGACCAATATGCTGAAACTTACCCGCGTAAGCTGATAAAGCTTGGATCCTGCGCTTGAAATATGGATCGACCGGGCCGAGGCGACCTGGTTGGATGAGCTGTATAACAATGCAAAAACGCTTTATAACAATAATTCGCTTCCCTCCCATGATCACACCCACCACATGCGGGTGTGGAACCTGTGCAAGGCACTGCTAAATGAGATCGCCACCTTCAATTCCAGAATGGATCAATCGCTGGTGGAAGGGGTATTGATCGCTGCATTCTTCCACGATCTGGGCATGGCAACTTCCACTCGCGAAGATCACGGAATGCTGGGAAGTGAGCTATGCAAATCCTGGTTAGGGGATAAAGGAAGAGTAAGGCCAGAACGCAAAGAGGAGATTCTGAAGGCCATAGAACTGCACGACAGGAAGGATGTTCAGATATATACGTCCTTCAACCCGGAAACTCCTCCTGAAATCCTGACTTTCCTGTCTGTGGCAGATGATCTGGAAGCCCTGGGCATCATCGGAGTATACCGCTATGCCGAGATATATCTGAAGCGGGGCATCCCCCTTGAGGAGCTTGGAACACGGATCCTGGCGAATGTAAAAACCAGGTTTGAACATCTCTCGGAAGGATGCCGGCTATGCAACCGCCTGCTTGAAAAATACAGGCAGCAGTATGAGGACTTATGCTTATTTTTTGAACAATATAACTTACAGCTCAAAGCTGTTTCGCAAGCAGATTCTGTAAATACCGGTCACCTGGGTGTGATTAACTATATTCGCAAGCATGGTCTGGATACAAGAGAAATGCAAGGTGCAGACAGCACGGTAAGCGACTACTTTAAAAAACTGGAAAATGAACTTGCTCAAGCACGATTATAGCTATCTCTTTCGCCTTCTGGTCACCGGAGTCATCCTGCTTGCAGGAATCACACTGCCGATCAGTGGACAGGTAACATTGAGATATGCTTCCAATGAAACCGTTACCTGGCAGGAAGCCATTGATATGTACCAATGGCTGGATGATCAGTATGAAGATGCCAGGCTGCTGGAAATAGGATGGACCGATGCCGGAAGACCACTTCACCTCTTTGTCATTGACAGGGGTCGTCAATTTTCACCGCAAGAAATCCGTGAATCGGGGAAAAGCATCCTCTTTATCAACAACGGGATCCACCCGGGTGAGCCCTGCGGTGTTGATGCAAGCCTGAAACTGGCCAGCGATCTCCTGTCGGGCAAAGACAGTTGTGCCCACTACCTCGATCATACCGTCATAGCCATTGTCCCCATTTTCAATGTGGGTGGTGCCCTCAACCGCGGATCTTTTCACCGGGCCAACCAGAACGGTCCCTTAGAGCATGGATTCCGGGGCAATGCACGAAACCTGGACCTGAACCGTGATTTTATCAAGCTTGATTCCAGAAATACCCAATCGCTGGTACCTCTTTTGAGAAGCTGGGATCCTGATATATTTGTGGATACACATACCTCCAATGGGTCGGACTATCCCTATACCATTACCCTGATCAACAGTCACAGTCAGCGGCACGAACCTTCGCAGGCCAGGTTCCTCGATTCCACACTCCTGCCCTTTCTATTCGAAGGGATGGATCGCTCTCCATATCTTATGAGCCCCTATGTCTGGAGCTATAAACGAACGCCCGACCAGGGAATCATTGCATTTATGGACTATCCCAGGTACACTTCGGGATATGTCAGCCTATACAATACCCTTGCCTTTACCGTAGAGACGCATATGTTCAAATCTTTTGAAGACAGGGTGCTTTCCACCTGGCACCTGTTAAGGGAAACCCTCCGGTTCAGCGGACTTTACGGAAGCGCTTTAGCCGAGGTGAAGAGAGCCGCATGGCAGGAGAAGATGATGCGTCAGGAATTTACCCTTCAGTGGAAACTGGATACCTCCAGGTCCGACACGATCAACTTTAGTGGTTATGAGGTGAAACAAAGAAAAAGCAAAGTCACCGGACAGCAGAATTACTATTTCGACAGAAGTGCTCCATGGGAAAAGGAGATCCCTTACTACAAATACTTTAAGCCCATAATAACCGCATCAGTACCTGAATACTATATAGTTCCCTCAGCATGGGGGGAAGTGGTGGAACGACTTCAACTGAACGGGGTAAAAATGGATCAGCTGAGTTCCGACAGCATCATGGAGCTGGATATCTATTATATAGAAAGTTATAAGACTGTGGATCGGCCCTACAACGGGCACTACCGGCATTATGATGTAGAGACCAGAGAACTAAGGGATAAGGTCCAACTACTGGCAGGCGATTGGATCATTCCAAGCAAACAACGGGCCATTGAATACCTGGTGCAGACCCTCGAACCGAAAGGCTATGATTCATTTTTCAGCTGGAATTTTTTCGATGAAGTACTTTTCAGAAATGAATACTTTTCTCCCTACATCTTTGAGGAGACTGCTGAGGATCTGCTTAAAAATGATCCGGACTTAAAAAAGGAGTTTAAGGAGAAGAAGAAAGAGGATAGTAAGTTTGCTGAAAATGGCTATCAGCAACTCAGGTTTATCTATGAGCGGTCTCCATGGTCAGAGTCTACATATATGCGCTACCCGGTTTACAGACTGAATCGTTGATGTATAAATTTTTAACTATTTTTGCTCCCCTTATGAAGAAGCTATTCCTTTCAGGGGCCCTGCTGGTCTTTTTTGTCATACACGCCCTGGCGACTGTTAGTCTTGAGGAGTTTTTAAACCGGAAAGAGGTAAAAGTGGTCCGGACCCTGCAAAACGAATCCACCTTTGAAAGCATCATGGAGTTGATGATCGAGCAGCCCATAGATCACCGCAATCCAGATGGTGAAACTTTTGCACAGCGTGTCTATATATCCCATGTGGACCCAGAGCAACCAGTGGTTTTAATTACAGAAGGATATGATGCAAAATACTATTATACCTCTGAAATCACAGCTCAATTACGATGTAACCAGCTTATGGTAGAGCACCGTTACTTTGGCAAGAGCAAGCCTGATAGTCTCAACTGGGATTACCTGGATACCTGGCAGGCCGCATCGGATCATCACCGGATTGTCACCATTTTCAAAGAACTATACACCGAGCAATGGATCTCCACCGGAATCAGTAAGGGGGGCCAAACTGTGATGTACCATAGTTTTTATTATCCGGAAGATGTGGATATTAGAATTCCCTATGTGGCTCCGTTAAACTATGGACTGGAAGATGAACGGATTTACACCTTTCTTGATCAGGTGGGAAGCCAGAAGGAACGCAGGAAAGTGAAAAAATTTCAGAAGCTTGCCCTGAAAAATCAGGTGGAATACCTGGATGCTTTCAAAGCCCTGTCTGATAAAAAAGGCTATACCTACGAACTGGTTGGTGGCATTGAGAAGGCTTATGAATATTGTGTTCTTGAGTACTCATTTGCTTACTGGCAGTGGGGATATGTCCCTTCGAACAAAATTCCCGGAAAGCTTGCTCTGGCAGAAGAGATCATACAACATATGAATCGTGTGGCTGGCTTCGACTACTTTTCGGATCGGTTTATTGTGGAATACAGGCCCTTTTTCTACCAGGCGCTTACTGAGATGGGCTACTATGGATATGATCTGGATGCCTTTGGGAAATATCTGCAGCATGTAGACAATCCCATATTCACCTTCACCTTTCCTGAACGAGTTGATCTAAGCTTTAATGATGAACTTTCGGTGGAGATACAGCAATACATGAGTGAGGAAGCTGAGAACTACATATTCATCTATGGGGAGTACGACACCTGGTCAGCTACAGCAGTCACTACCATTGGCGACAGTAATTCAAAAATATTCTTCAAGGAAGGCGGATCGCACCGGACCCGGATCAATAACATGCCCGAAGAACAGAAAAAAGAAGTGTACACGACCCTGGATTCCTTCCTCCACTAATTCAACTGTATCTTTTTATAGCAGATTCGTATTCGGCCAGGAAGCTATCCATGGAGAAATATCGACCATGTGCCGGGTAAAAGGTCTTGACTGGTAGCTCACGTATATACTTCCAGCTACTGACCAAAGCATTCAGGTCCTCGGCAAAGGGTGGGAAGTGCTGCTTATTCTCCACACCGAACAGGGTATCCCCGCCTATTAGCTCTCCACCTTCCAGTAAAACCACCATCGATCCAAAGGTGTGCCCCGGGGCATGTATCACCTTTCCTGGAAAACCGAAGGCCTCCAGATCAAAACTTTCATCCACCAGGAGGTCCGGTTCTGCTCCGGGAAAATTCATCAGTCTCCTCGCAAAAATCCGGCCCACTCCCACCAGTAGTTTTGCCTTCCAGCGTGTTCCTGAGGGTATGGGTGAGTAGCCCTTTCTAAGTCTTTCGGCCTCGGAGCGATGAACCATCACTTTGCAAGCAGTCAGTTCCTTCAAACGCCCTGCCGATCCTGCATGATCGAAGTGCGAATGGGTAAGCACAAGCAACTTGAGCATTGCCGGCTCCAGTCCCAATCTTTGTAAAGTTTCCAGAATTTTTACTTCCGAACCACTGCTTCCAGAGTCCACCAGGATTGCTTCTCCTGGCCTGTAAATCAGGTAGGAAGACACATTCACCAGTCCAATCCGGTGAATCTTATAGCTGGCTCGTGACATTATTTTACAGGAAAGTCCATCAATTTATCCCCTTCCAGGTAAGCCTCAAGGCGATCGTTGATGGCCACCGGGCCCACTCCTGC
>RCNC010001886.1_pt1 | contig 14075 bp, 14 predicted proteins | sample 2041301 | NCBI WGS metagenome assembly RCNC01 (sample SAMN09708231, study PRJNA481090) | Marine sediment metagenome, whole genome shotgun sequencing project. | biome: marine sediment; feature: ocean; material: sediment; isolation source: Sewage treatment plant 13A marine sediment (STP13A) ... | reverse complement strand
CGTGAACTATAAAAACAAAGACAAGGAATGTGTTCGACCGATATAACATCGTTTCCGATACTGATTTGAAGCTTGCAGCGCAGAAGCAACAAGTCTACCTTGAATCCCAAATAGTTACAAATCTAGTGACAGTTCACGATTTTCAAGAAAAAAGGGAGACAACCAACATTGGCTAATCCCCTGATATTACTTGCCTACAGAGGTAAGCTTAACCTCTCATATCCCAAAGCACTTTGGATTTATGTTCCTTTGTGCTCATACATCTTTCCCGGTTCTTTCTAGTAGTGGTTGCATGCCCCACACGGCTCAATCGACCAAGGGACATTGGTTCGTGGGTAAGGCAATACACTTGATATTTTGCCCGCAATCATAGTTTCTCATAGGTGAGCGTTCCAAATTTTAAAAATAATTTTAATAGGTTTTTTATAACCATTAGAAACAGACTCCACAAGCATTAAATATTACGGGTTTATGGACATTTTCTCCAAGCTCATGGGTTTTGAAAAGAGGATTGTTTCTAATGCTTGATTTTAAAACCACGTTTATCTATTGTGCCTGCATGTCGAATCTAGAATGCACCGGGGTCATCCTTGCCGGAGGCCAAAACAAACGTTTTGCCGGCACGGACAAGGCTTTTGAACGCGTTGGTGAATCATCCGTATTTGAACATATATACGGTATTTTCAGGGAGCTGTTCGACCAGATTCTCCTGGTTACCAATCATCCTGAAAAATTTATGGCCTGGGATATTCCCATGGCTGCGGACCTGTTCAACTTTCGCAGCTCCCTCACCGGGCTTCACACGGGACTGTTTTACACGTCCACCCCCTATGCATTTTTTGCTGCCTGTGATACACCTTTTCTGAAAAAAGAAATGATTCAGGCCGTCCTGAGCGCTGTCGAGCCCAACCTGGACATCGTTGTCCCCCAGACAGAGCTGGGCTTCGAGCCGCTGTGTGCCGCATACAGCCGGAGGTGCCTGAAACCGGTTCAAATCCAGTTGGAGAAAAAACAGTTTCAGATCCAACGTCTTTTCAAGGCCATGCGTACCCAAAAGATATTGGAACCGCATTTAAGGAAAATTGACCCGGATCTGATCTCCTTTTTTAACATCAACACACCTGAAGATCTTGAACACGCCAGGCAGATGGCAAGAGGAAACCCAATCGTATGAAGCTGGAGCAATTAATCGAGAGAATAAAGCGGCACCCTGATTATCATCAGGCCGGAATGATTCTGGCCCACAACGGTGTGGTGCGGCAGACCTCCCGGGATGGCCAGAAGGTAACCGGCCTCCGGGTCGCTGTGGACCGTGAGAAACTTGAGCGTATCCTAGCCCGCCAAAAAAAGACGCCGGGTATCGTGGAAATTCTGGTGGAAATTTTCGACGAAATGGACCTGGCCGTGGGGGACGATGTCATGTTTCTAGTGGTTGCCGGGGACATCCGAGAGAACGTCCTGGCGGTCTTGGGCGAGACATTGAACGAAATTAAGACGACCGTTACCCAAAAAACTGAATTTTATGCTGATACGGCGAAAAATAGTTAATCCTTAACAGCCTTATCAGGAAGCCGGAGGCGTATGTCGAAATTCACCCACATCGATGAAAAAGGGCAGGTGCGAATGGTGGATGTTACTGCCAAAAAGCCCACCGACCGCACGGCCACGGCCCAAGGCTGCATCTCCATGACGCCGGAAACATTTGCCGCAATCATGGATCAGACTGTCAAAAAAGGCAATGTACTGGAAACCGCCCGGATTGCCGGAATTATGGGGGCTAAAAAGACATCCAGCCTGATTCCCATGTGCCACCCCCTCAACATTACCCATGTGCAGATCGATTTTACGCCTGATGCAACAAACAACACCATTCGCATTGAAGCTGTTGCGCGCATCGTCGATCAGACCGGCGTTGAAATGGAAGCCTTGACCGCTGTTTCTGTTGCCGCACTCACCATTTACGACATGTGCAAGTCACATGACAAAACCATGACCATCTCGGACGTAATGCTGCTGAAAAAAACCGGCGGTAAAAGCGGAACGTTTAATAGGAACCTAAATTGAGCCATTGTTTTTGAAACACTCTGTTTAGGAGAAACCATGTTTGAAACCATAGAACACCATTACCTGGAATACCTCATTGTCTTTTGTATAGGCACGGGCTTGGGTATTCTGTTTGGGTGGCTGGCAACTAAATTGCGCTTTAAGCCAATGCTCATGGAACGCGATTCCCGCATTGCCTCGACCTCTGAAAAAGTCCAGTTGCAGATGGATGAAAACCTGGCCTTAAAAGCAACCATAGCGAACCTGCAATCTGAATTGGGAACCTTGCGGAACGATCTTTTGGAAACATCCCAGAAGAACGCCATGGCTGCCGGCAGGTTGGATCGCCTGCAAGCCGTGGAAGGGTCCCTGCAGGAAAAAGAACATAAAATAGATGCCTTGCACGCAACCATTTCCGACCTCAGGGAACATCAGGCTGAACTGGAAGCCAACCTTGACAATCAGCGCAAGGCCTTTGAAGAAAAGACGGCCTTGCTCCAAGACCTCCGTAATGGGCTTACCGAAACCCATAAAACTATATCTGCCGATGCCCTCAAGAATAACAACCAGGCGTTCATCGACCTGGCCCAAGCCACTTTTTCAAAGTATATGGAGTCTACCAGGACGGATTTCAATGCACGGGACAAGGCGGTCAAGGAAACCATAGAGCCGCTAAAAGATGCCCTGGACCGCTACGATCGGCAAATACAAGCCATGGAAAAATCGAGAGAAAATGCCTATGGCGGGCTGACCCAGCAGGTTGATTCATTGATTCAGACCCAGGAGTTTCTCCAGAAAGAAACCGGGAAACTGGTTAACGCTTTACGGGTGCCGCATGTCCGGGGACGTTGGGGGGAAATCACCCTGAAACGGGTTGCTGAAATGGCCGGGATGCAAAACCACTGTGACTTTTTTGAACAAGCATCCACCCAATCTGAAGATGGCCTTCTGCGTCCCGATATGGTCGTGCATCTACCCGGCCGGCGGCACATTATTATCGATGCCAAAGTACCCCTGTTTGCCTATTTAGAGGCCCTTGAAGCGGAGACCGAGGAAGAAAGGGAGGAAAAGCTGAACACCCATGCCCGACATGTGGCCACCCACATCAAAAAGCTGGCTCAGAAGGCATACTGGGCTCAATTCGAGTCCACACCCGAATTCGTTGTCCTTTTCATACCCGGTGAAAATTTCTTTTCAGCGGCCCTGGTCCAAAATCCTAAACTGATTGAAAGGGGGGTCCAGGACGGCGTCGTGCTGGCAACTCCCACCACCCTGATCTCTTTGTTGAAAACCGTCGCCTTTGGCTGGCAGCAGGAAAAAATGGCCGAAAATGCCCGCCACATCAGCCAGCTCGGGTCAGATTTGTTCGAACGGCTGGCGACCATGAGCCGCCATTTCAACAACCTGGGCCGTGACATCGAACGCAGTGTGAAAACATACAACCAGGTTGTGGGCTCGCTGGAACGACGTGTATTTACGTCCGCTCGTAAATTCAAAGAGTTGGGAGTTTCTGCCCGGGATGAAAACGCGTCCCTGTCCGTGACGCCCGTGGAGTCCAAAACCCGCAGTATCGAACTGGATGAAGATCAATGAAAACTGCCGCCAATACCCCTGGAACTCTTATTCGCTACTCTCTTCTTGCGCTATCCCTGATGTTCCTGTTCCTTGCAACCGGCTGCGGACTTTTTATCAAGCCTGAAATTACGAAAACGAATTCCATCGAAAGGGTTCCCGTCTCAAAATTTCCCTTTTTTGAAGACAATGGTGACTTTGGCGACCTCATTGCCAGCATCGATGGGAGCTTGGCGTACCTGTCACGGATACCGGGTGAGAGGGAATTCTACTTTAATGAAGATATTTACACGGCAGAGCATCTTAAAAAATCTTTGCACGTTTTCCGCAGTCAGGTCGCCGGGAACCCCACACTCGAGGAATTGAACCGATTCATCAGGGAAAATTACCGCCTCTATTGTTCCGTGGGCAGCGACGGCAGAGGGAAAATGCTCTTCACCGGATACTATGAGCCTTCTATCCCAGGCAGCCTTGAAAAAAGCCCAGCCTATCCTTACCCGATATATGCCAGCCCGAAAGACCTGACCGCCATCGACCTGTCGCTGTTCGGAGACGAATACAAAGGCAAAAGAATTGTGGGCAGATACACCGGAAGTACGGTGGTACCCTATTATGATCGCAGCGAAATAGACCACACGGGCATTCTTAACGCGCAGAGTGACATCCTGGCCTGGGTCAGTGACCCTATTGACTTGTTTTTCCTCCAAATCCAAGGATCCGGAAAAATTATCCTGGAGACGGGGGACTATATAAACGTTCATTACCACACCGTCAACGGGCACCCCTACCGCAGCATCGGCAAAATGCTGATCGATGAAGAAAAAATTGCCAGAGAAGAGATGTCCATGCAGAAAATTCGATCCTACCTCAAAGAACACCCTGAAGAGGTGGAACGGGTGCTCAATTACAACCCGAGTTATGTTTTTTTCAAACTGGAAGAGGATGGGCCCATCGGCTACATCCAGGTGAAGCTGACCCCCGTGCGCTCCATCGCGCTGGACCGGAAAATATTCCCGCCTTCTGCCCTGGCCTATATTGAAACACAAAAGCCGGAGCTTGACCGCATCGGTGAAATCTACGAGTGGAAAGACCTGCGGGCGTTTGTCCTCAACCAGGACACCGGCGGCGCCATTAAGGGACCGGGCCGGGGGGATGTCTTTTGGGGCAATGGCCATTATGCGGAAGTTACCGCCGGCCACATGCAGCATCCCGGAAAGCTTTATTTTCTGGTCCTCAACCCGGAAACGTTGTAAATTTTTCAGTTCCGTAACAGATTGATGACCACTGGTATAATAGGTTGACACCTTATTGAAAACTAATGTATTTCAATAAGGTTCATTGTTTACAGGGTTATAGTACCGCTATAAATTTTACATTACAAATTTGAATTTTTCTGCGGGGTGTGTGAGTCAATGTTGTTCAACCTGATGTGGGCAACATCTTGGACCAAGAAAATAAGGTAATAGAAAAATTCAAATTTAAGGAGTGACTTAATATGTTCGGTATCGGAATGCCGGAAATGATTTTAATTCTGGCGGTAGCACTCATTGTTATCGGCCCGAAAAAACTGCCCGATCTTGCCAAATCCCTTGGCAGGGCCATGGGTGAATTCAAAAAAGCCACCAGTGACCTCAAACAGTCCATGGAGACGGATACGGGATTGTCCGAAGTCAAGGAAACCCTGGATGACATTAACAGCGATATTAAGCAGTCTATCAATTTCGACAATATTGAAGATTACGAACCTGCAGCCGATTCCACGGCCAGCGCCACTCAACCGTCCACGGATACCGGTGAATTCAAAGAAAGAAAAAGCAATCCCGAAGCCATGGACGACCTGAAAACTGCGTTCACTGAAATGAACACTGAAAACGATGTCGAATCCCCTTCTGGCGGAACCGATCAAACCGAAAATGACCCAGCAACAGCAAATACAGAAGAGGGAAAGACGCAAGATGAAAGAGGATGAAAAGCTCCCCTTTACCATCCACCTGGAGGAGCTGAGGCGTCGGCTCATTACCAGTTTTGTCGCCATCGGCATCGGCTTTGCAGGCTCCTACGCCTTTAAAGAACAGCTTTTCGACATTCTCACCGCGCCCCTCATCTCGGTGATGAAGCCCGGCGAAACCCTGATCTACACCAACCTCCCAGAAGCATTTTTCACCTTTTTAAAATCGGCGCTGATATCGGGCCTCTTGCTGGCCTCGCCCGTCATCATTTATCAGTTCTGGATGTTCATTGCCCCCGGGCTCTACAAAAAAGAAAAACGCATGATGATTCCAGTGGTGATCCTTTCCACCTTATTTTTTGTGGGCGGCTCACTGTTCGGGTATTTCATTGTTTTTCCTTTTGGATTTAAATTTTTTCTAGGATTTGCATCGGAAACCATCCGGCCTTTGCCATCCATGAAAGAGTATCTCAGTTTTTCATCTAAACTGCTTTTGGCCTTTGGATTGGTTTTCGAACTTCCCATAGTGATCACCTTCCTGGCCAAGCTGGGGATTGTATCTGTTGAATTTTTAAAGAAAAATCGTAAATATGCCTTGCTTTTGTTTTTTGCGGGAGCAGCTATTTTAACGCCACCGGATGTTGTCACCCAGGTCATGATGGCCTTGCCGATGATGGTTCTCTATGAAGTCAGCATCATCGGGGCTAAAATTTTCGGCAAAAAGAAAACCGATCCGGAACCAGCGACCGATGAACCTGAAACAGAGTAAAGATAAGGGTTTACCGTTGACACCGGCGTGGGGAATTGATAATTCTACGCACGTAATGAAAAGGTGAATTTAAAGATCAAAAATAGACCAATGAAAAGGAGGCACAAGAACGCTATGGTGAAAAAGGGCTTATTGGCAGCAGCGGTTTTTGCATTTGTCACCGTGTTTGCCATCGGAGGACTTCAGGCTGGGAGCGATGTGGCTGATGAATTTATGATGAAAAGCGACTATCCCCATAAGAAGGGAATTGTCAATTTTACCCACAAAAAGCATAGTGACGAATACGGGGCCACATGCGGTGAGTGTCATCACGATGCCGACAACAAACCGCTCAACGACTTGAAAATGGGCGACCCTGTTCAAAAATGCATCGAGTGCCACAAGAAAACCGGCGAAGTTCCCAAGGAACTGAAAAAGGAATGGAAAGCCAAAAAAATAAAAAAGAAAGAAAAAGACCGGCTGTCCCTGGAGTACCAGGCCGAAGCTGTGCACGACAACTGCAGGAACTGCCACAAAGCGCATAACAAGAAAACCAAGACCAAAGACGCACCCACCACGTGCGCCAAGTGTCATCCTAAAAAAGGATAACCCCAAAGAGAAAATGCCCGCATAAAAAACATGCGGGCATTTTCTCTTTGTAAATTTTTAATTATCTCTTTTCAAATCCGCTTGCCGGCTCAAAAACTAACCCGGCCCATCCTTTTTCAATGCCCTCCCAAAAAACAGCCATCCCGTTTTTCGCTGACACCATTTTCAGTGGCTCAATTTCATCTGTTTTTATACCGGACATGATTAAATAACCATTGGTGTCTAGTAACTCAACCATCCGTGTGAAATAGTCTTTCAGGGTTGGAAGACGCAGGTTGGCAATGACAATTGAAAAATTCCCGGTTATGGCGTCAAGAGAATCGCCTGAAATTTCTATTTTTTCAGCCAAGTTGTTCAACTTCACATTTTCCAACGCTTCCACACGGGAACACGGGTCGATATCGATTCCAATACCGTGATCAAAGCCCAGCCTAATCCCCGCAATCACCAGGACACCCGAACCGGTACCAATATCCAGCAGATGGGTCCGATCTTTGAGTTCTGGCTGTGGAAAAGGCCTGCAAACAAACTCCAATGCTTGCAGCGACAGACGGGTCGTTGGATGAAAGCCCGTACCAAAGGCCGCCCCCGCCTGGATATTGATAACAACATCCCCGGGTAAAACTTCAGGGCCTGACAGATAGTCGCAGGCCGGCGGTTTGAGAATAATCGAGTTGGCTACCCGCACTGGTTTTTCAAAGGATGGCTCCAGAAAGGAATTGCCGAATTGATAAGTATAGATGAGTTCCTTTTGCTCCACAAGACGCTTTATCGAGGATTCAATTTGGCCGTGTTTAACAGGTCGGCACGCGTGTTGAACCCTGCGTTTCAGTTCGAGCGGTGTTAGGCGATCAGAGGTGTTGAATATGGTATTGATAACGTGGGCATCGAGCGTTGTATCAGATACTGCCGTAACACTGTCCGTAGATGACGAATCATTCACAACAGCTTCGATCTATTTGATTTGTTTTGAAATAGTCGTGCTTTTACAAGAAGATCACCTGCCCAGGAGGTGGTGCCCAGGGCATGAATGTGGGAGTAGGTGGCCAGCACATTTTTATAACAGATCCCGTCTTTACCGTCCATCAGGCCGACGCCGCGCTGCATGTCAAAGACAAGGCTGTTTTTGTCGCCTTTGAATTCCACAGCTCTGGAATAGTGAAACTCATGCCCTTTGATCTGCATCCCGATTGGATAAAAAGGATTCGGCATGATCACGTTGAGAATTGTATATCCATGGCCCTGGGGCTTGCGGTGAAAATCAAACACAATGGGAAAAATGTTCGTCATGGGATAGGTTTTCCCGTCCAAGAGCAGTGACTCCCCCAGGTACATCAAACCGCCGCACTCGGCATAGATGGGCAACCCTTTGTCAGCCATGGACTTGATCTGCTCGCAATATGATTGGTTTTTGGCAAGCTCCCGGGCATGGGTTTCTGGAAAACCGCCGCCAATGTAGAGCGCATCCACCTCAGGAAGTGTCGCGTCTTCAAGAGGGCTGGTAAAAACCAGTTCGGCGCCATTGCACTCAAGCGCTTCCAGATTTTCCGGATAGTAGAACTGGAATGCAGAATCCCGAAGGATGCCCACCCTGGGTTTCTGCTCTACAGCCGAACCATTTGATTTTTCAGATATATTCGATGAAATTTCAAGGCAAGGGCTGCATGTGGACAGCACCGCCTGCTGGCGGATCCCCTGGTGGGCCACCTTTTCGATGGCCTTGAGGTCCAGATAAGTGGACGCAATATCGGCCATCGATTGGACGGAATCCTTTGCCCATTCGTGTTCGGGCGTAGGCACCAGGCCCATATGCCGCTCCGGAAAGCTCTGTTCCTTAAGTTTAGGCACAGCCCCCAGCACGGGAATGTTGCAGTAATGCTCGATGCAATCCTTCAGGTTCTGCTGATGCCGTTTCCCGGCAACCCGGTTCAGGATAACCCCTCGGATTTTCACTTCCGGGTCAAAATGCATGCAGCCCAGCACCACGGCTGCCATGGTGCGCGTGGCTTTAGTGCCGTCGATGCACAGAAGGACCGGCAAATCCAGCCATTTGGCCAACTCGGCCGTGCTGGTCTTGCTTTTGCGGTCAATACTGTCGTAAAGACCCCGGTTGCCTTCGATTACCGCCAGATCTGTTGTGCAGGCAGACCTGTGAAATGAATCGAGAATGGTTGGTTTGTCAATCAGGTAGGTGTCCAGATTGTAACAAGGCCGGCCGGCCGCCAGGGCAAGCCAGCCGGCATCGATGTAATCTGGACCTTTTTTAAAGGGAGCGACGGTTATACCGGATTTGATTAATGCGGATATGATACCGACAGAGAAAATGGTCTTCCCGGACCCGCCGCGCAGGGCTGCGATGACAATGCCGGAAGATCCATTTTTCCCTTGCTCTTTTTGGTTGGATTTCAAAATTTAACGTAAAGGGAAACCACGTTTTGGCAGAGCATGAGAATTAATCTTCGTGCTCGGCACCCGCCTGTTTTCCGGTTCCGGGCAGTCCGTACATGGAGGTGCTGCCACTGGACCAGTATTCCAGCACGCCCTCGACAATCATTTGATTGATCAGCTTTTTGGCTACCCGCGGTTTCATGTCCAGAATCTTGGCCAGATCCTTAAAATAAAACTTGGACTTCATCTTTTGTTTTTTCATTAGACCAGTGACGATTAGCTCTTTTGCTTCATCGTATTCCATTGGTAACCTCTCTGCTGTGGGAAATTCCGGGGGCCTGGAAAACAGGCCCCCGGTGCGGCTATATTAATCCGTAAACTTGAACTGTGAGGTCTGGCGCCAGGTATAGTACGCCGGATCCCGGAAATCATCGATCAGATGATGGGTGAAATCAAGTTCACATTTTTCAAAGAAACGCTCCCAGCCGATTCGCTCGGCCCATTCACCCAGACGCTCGTACTTGTTGGCGCCGGCTGAGTAAGCTTCGACCATCTTTTTGATGGTCGCGGTTGTGGACGGCCAACGCGGTGCTTCGTTGGGCAGGAAGGCCACGACAACCTTGGAGAACTTAGGTGCTGAAATACGGTTGGAAACCTTGCCACCGGCCATGATGACAATACCGTCACCCTGAGTGTCTGCCAACGGCATGGAGGGGCACATGGTGTAGCAGTTGCCGCAGAACATACATCTTTCGTTCTTAATGGCCACACTGTTCAGTTTCGCACCATTGACCTCGACCTTGGACGGTTTGATGGCTGCCGTGGGGCAGGCCGCGATGGCCAGTGGAATTTCGCACATCTTGTCCAGGTATTCGTGATCCAGCATGGGCGGTTTGCGGTGATATCCGAGAATGGCGATATCGGAACAATGGACCGCGCCGCACATGTTCAGGCAGCAGGCCAGAGATACGCGCAGCTGGGCCGGAAGCCTGTGGTCTTTGAAGTCGTCAAACAGGACATCCATGGTGGCCTTGACCGGTCCGGATGCATCCGTGGCCGGGGTATGGCAGTGAATCCAGCCCTGGGTGTGGATGATGTTGGTCACGCCGGCGCCGGTTCCGCCTACAGGGAACTTGAAGCTGCCGCCGTCGAACTTACGGCTTTCAAGATCCTGGACCAAGGGGTCGACCTTGTCCTTGTTGTCGACCATGAACTCGATGTTGTTACGGGTGGTAAAGCGCAGGTACCCGTCACAGTGCTTATCGGCGATTTCGCAGATTTCACGAATATGGGTGACGCTCATGAGGCGTGCACCGCCGCAGCGGACTGTGTAGACTTCGTCACCGGTCTCGGAGACATGAACCAGAACGCCTGGCTTCAAAATTTCATGATACAGCCATTTGCCTTTGTTGGCTGCGATGACCGGTGGATAAAATTGATCATATTTTTTCGGACCGATGTCGCTAATCCTGTTTTCCATCGGTTTGTCCGGATTATATCCTGAAGAAACAAATGCCATGGTAATTACCCCCTATCTCAGATGATGTTTTCTGAATTCATTGACGTCACGTTCCCATCCGCCTTCGACTTCATCCTCATTCCAGAAAATATAAGGATTAGAGCGCGGCTCCTGAACATGTTGAGGAACGGGTTTGATCCCGGTTGCAGCCAAGAGCTTCTGAAAACCCTGTCGTTTCATCAGTTCGCCGAGGCGTTCGCGGTTCTTGCCTTCTTCCATCCAGTAATCCCAGATGGCTTCGATGACTTCTTTGATCTCGTCATAGGGTGCTTCGGCCTTGATAAAGGGAACCAGCAGGGACCCCATCTGTGCGCCATCCAGAATAGGTGCTTTGGCGCCGACCAGCATGGAGAGACCTCTTTCGTCGCCAATCCTGAGGGCGCGCGGCATGACATTGATGCAGTGCATGCAGCGGGTACACTCACGGTTGTCGATCTTGAGCTCTTTGCCCTCCATCCACATACAGTTGGTGGGGCAGAGATTGATGACTTCCTTGTTGATGTCGAATGCGCCCCAGTCGCGACCGGAGTGGGCATTGCCGTTGGGTGGGATTTCGCCGCCGATATAGGCCTGCACCGCTTCCTGGTCCATTTTGATGTCATCCTTCCAGGTACCGATGAAGGAAATGTCGGACCGGGCAATGGAGGCCACGCAGCAGTTGGGGCAGCCGTCAAACTTGAATTTGAATTTATAGGGGAACGCCGGACGATGCAGCTCATCCTGGTATTCCTGGGTCAGATCGTAGCAGATCGCCTGGGTATCGTAGCAGGCATACTCACAACGAGACTGGCCGATACAATCAGACGGGGTCCGCAGGTTGGAACCGGAGCCGCCCAGATCCTGGCCCATGTTCTGGGACAGTTCCCAAAAGATCTCTTCCAGCTGGGGGGTTGTGGTTCCGATGAAGATGATATCCCCTGTTGAACCGTGCATATTGGTGATGCCGGATCCGCGGAATTCCCACAGGTCGCACAGTTTTTTCAGAAAATCCGTGGTGTAGTATTTCGCACCGGGCTGATTGACGCGCATGGTGTGGAAATGGGCAACACCGGGAAATTTTTCAGGTTGGTCGCAATAACGACCGATAACGCCACCGCCGTAACCGAAAACACCGACGATGCCGCCGTGTTTCCAGTGGCAGCGGCCGTGTTCATAAGAAAGTTCCAGAATACCCAGAAGATCATCAACGGCCTCCGGGTCGATCTGGAATTCTATGTTGTTTTCATTCTTTGCCCTTGATGCGGCTTCCTGTTTCAGATCGGACACGAAACTTGGCCACGGCCCAGTCTCTAACTGGTCCAACATAGGGGTTGCATGCTTTGCCATCTTTTTACCTCCATTCGAGTTAATATTTAACCTGCCTAAAACCAAAATACCCTTGCGGGGTTATATTCAGCCACCTCCTCTCGAAACCTTTTTATATTGTTTAGAAATAAATGTACACTTAGCTCCTACTTTACAATCAAGGGGCAGATATAAAATTAATAATTGACCTTGTCAATAAAAAACCATGGTTTCATGTAGTTAAAGAACGGTTAAATTGGGGAGTGGTATCGCGTCTCTATATGGGGGGGAACTGTTGGCTAACTACACACTATGTTGTATATATTACGCTATCCAACAGATGTTACTTCAGGGTTTGTATCCCACGAAAAAAGGCATCGGCATGCCCTTCAAGGTGTGATTGGATGGCCCGGAAATCAGGTAAATCCGGCGGCATGCGATTGGCTATGGAAACAAACAGGTCCAACAGGTCGTCAGCGGCCATTTCAGCCAAAAATATTTTAAAATATTCACTGAATCCCTCAGGTATCCGACTGCCTTTTAATTGAAGGTCCAAGCCTTTGAAAAAACCCGTCAGGGTACCTTCGACAACGAGGTCATCGATCCAGCAGATGTCATCGACGCCATCCAACCGGTCCAGGCGCATGTGAATCGACAGGTTCAGGAGAAATAATAAAAGACCGTTCAATATTGCCTCGGCTGTATTGTCCACCGCCTCCAGCAGGGGGGCATAGCGGCGTACCGTCACCAGTTTGACACGCGGCGCGTCCGGGACACCCAGGTTGACCACAAAATCACCGGCTGCATGGTGCCAGGACGCGATCTGTTCGAAGGTCTCGATATCATAGCAGGCCGTCAGGATCATGGCCGCTTGTTCATAAACTGAACGCCCTTGGTTTGTTGAGATAAAAATACGTTTATCAACAGGATCCCAGACTCTTATATATCTCGAGTTGTCTTTACTGAGGTCTGACACATGAAATTCGTGATAGGCGCTGAACCACTCTCCCATGAACATGCTGACGGTTCTGGACGTGTCCACCCCTATCTCCCGGCAGGCGTAAACCTTGGGAAGAAACGGATATTCGTATTTTTTTTCCAGATTTTTCAGTATTTTGTATTCGTTTTCCAGATATTCCCTGCCGGTCCTCGAAAAAGCCACATTGAGTACAACTTCATCCATGCGGCTTCCCATGGAAGCAGTTATACGGCTGGGATGATAAAAAGCGCCGTGTTTTTCAAGAAATACGGATACGTTGTCAAGGGAAGGATCTTTTAGATTGCTGAAGTATTCCGGACAGGTATTGATAAAGGTTTCTACAGCGGAAAAATACTCCCCGTAAGTGAGAACCATTGTTGACAAACCATCATCAGAGGGCGGACCGGCCTGCCGGGAAACAGGCAGGGGCTGGTTCCACAACTCATGGTTCTTGTTTACAGGGTTGTCCTGATTGGATAAATAGAATCGCATCGCGATCTCGAAGACAGCTCTTTTCTCAAATCCCAAAATACGATGTCACAGGAAATGGTGTTGCTTTGTATTCTTTGTGCCTTTGTGCCTTTGTGGCTTTGTGGCTTAACTGCTATCTATGGGCTTCGAGCTCCTTCAGGATTTCGGGCGCCACATCATAGCCCAGCGCAACGGCCTTATCGGCATTTTCAATAGCCATCTTAAACTCGTTCTTTTCCATATACGCAATAGCCAGATTATTATAGGCCACCGGAAAGGTGGGTTCCAGTTTAATCACCTTCAGGTTGGTTTCGATACTCTCGTCAATTTGCCCTTGCATCAAATAGGCATTGGCCAGGGTTGCGTAAGCCTGTAGAAACTTGGGGTTCCAGCGTATTGCCTTCTCCAGGGAAGGAATGGCTTCTTCCACATTGCCCATCTGCATGTGCACGAAACCAATGTTGGCATGCCCTTCGGCAAACCCGGCACGGGCGTGGATAGAGCGCTTGTTCCA
>RCNC010003432.1_pt1 | contig 14076 bp, 11 predicted proteins | sample 2041301 | NCBI WGS metagenome assembly RCNC01 (sample SAMN09708231, study PRJNA481090) | Marine sediment metagenome, whole genome shotgun sequencing project. | biome: marine sediment; feature: ocean; material: sediment; isolation source: Sewage treatment plant 13A marine sediment (STP13A) ... | reverse complement strand
TCTCCGATGGCGACTGATTGAGGCTCTTCACCGGCTCCGTAATTCACAGCGGTCCCGAAGGTACCGTCGCCGTTGCCAAGCAGCACCGAGACATTGTCGCCTCCCCAGTTCGCCGTGGCCAAATCCAGATTGCCGTCGCCATCCAGGTCGCCGATGGCGACCGAATTAGGGCCGCCACCGACCCCGTAATTGACCGCGGCTTGGAAGGTGCCGTCACCATTGCCCAGCAGCACCGAGACATTGTCGTCCTGATAATTCGCCACTACTAGGTCCGGGTGACCATCGCCACCCAAGTCGCCGATGGCGACCGAACTAGGATAGATTCCGACCCCGTAATACCCTGGTGACGGATAATAGAAAGTGCCGTCTCCGTTGCCCAGCAGCACCGAAACATTGTCGACATAGGAATTCGCCGTGGCCAAGTCCGGGTGGCCGTCGCCATCAAGGTCGCCGATGGCGACCGAACGAGGGCTGCCACCGATTCCGTAATTCACGGCTGTTTGGAAGGTGCCGCCACCGTTGCCCAGCAGCACCGAGACGTTGTCACTAACAAAATTCGCCACGGCCAGGTCGAGGTGACCATCGCCATTCAGGTCGCCGATGGCCACCGAATAAGGAGTTACACCGACACCGTAATTGACCGCGGCCCCGAAGGTACCGTCCCCGTTGCCCAGAAGCACCGAGACATCACCGTCATGTGCATTCGCCACGGCCAGGTCAAGGGTGTCATCGCCGTCCAGATCATCGATCGCGACCGGACCAGGACTGTTACCGACATTGTAACTTACAGCGATCCCAAAAGTGCCGTCCCCGTTGCCCCGAAGCACAATTAGCCACGGCCAGGTCCGGGTGACCATCGCCATTCAGGTCACCGATGGCGACCGAATTAGGGCCGTCACCGACCCCGTAATTAACCGCGGCCCCGAAGGTACCGTCCCCGTTGCCCAGCAGCACGGAGATGTTGCCGTCCCATTCATTCGCCACAGCCAAGTCCGGGTTACCGTCGCCATCAAGGTCGCCGATGGTGACCGACAGGGGTTGGATACCGACCCCGTATTGCACATGGGGGAAGAATAACTGTGCTTCCGCTATCGTCATTGGTAGAAAGCAAAGAACCAACACTGCAACGAGAAGACTAGAAAGAGATCTCATTTCACCTTTCTCCACGATTGAAACTGATATGACTCGGGACAGTATCGGGTAGGGCCATGCTTGGCCATCAGAAACCTATGACCTCAAGATAGTGTCTTTTCCCCGTGGAGGCAAGTTGCGGTTCCGCGCTCGGGGCCGTATATTCACATCAAGGTAATGCCGTGCGTCCTCCGCATACGGCCACCACTTCATCAAGGGGGACTCATCATGAGGAAGGACTACGCCGCTCCAAGGATCAGCAGCGAGAAGTGTTTCGAGACCAATGCCCTGGCCTGTGCAAAGACAACTGATCCGCCTGCAGGTTTTTGGCATTTCAGCAGTCCCTACGACACCTTTACCGGCCATCTCGGGGGTGGTTGGTCTGTCACAGGATCAGCTGGGATTGGATTTGGACCAGGAGGAACATCAAGTTCTTATCCCTACTCTGGCTTGTGCGGTAATTGGGTTACATTTGGTTCTTAGAGGGCCACCACCACCTCCACCACGGCGGGCGGTTCTCGTGGGCCTACTCCCGTTCGAGGTCGGCGGTGAGGATGATCTCCGGCTACTACGTTGACATGCCCTAACCGTGAAGGAGTAGAATCAGCGTCATTAACCCACGCTAGGGAGGAGCCATGGTCAAATCCAAGTATGTGACGCCTAGCATCCAATCGGAAAAGTCATTCGAGACGTCAGCACTGAGGTGTGCAAAAACATCGGATCCGCCTCCTGGGTCTTGGCACACTGGTTCCGCCTACGACACCTTCGTCGGCCACTACGGCCCCGGCTTCGGCGGCATGGAGTCGGTAACCGGTAGGGTGGGAATTGGTTTTGGGCCGGGTGGTACTTCTTCGTCTTACTCCTACGATGGAATGTGCGGCAATTGGGTCACTTGGAGTAGTTAGTGGTTTACTGCCCCATCCTCTCACACGGCTCCGCGACGAGATGCTGAACTGGGAACACAGCGGATTTTCCGTGGACGGCTCGGTGAAGGTGGCGGTGGGTGACTATGGCCTGTAGCTCGCCAAAATTCATATTCCCTCGAATCGCCGTCATCCTGGCCTCGCTGAGCGTCTTCATCTCCGTGCTTTAGCTTGCTTGGATCGTCAAGTTGGTGGATTTATCTTGGGATCGCTTTTGGGCAGAGAGCTCATTCACTCAACCAGTGGATACTCTGATCGCGTCTTTGCGTATCGAGTATCCGGCAGCTTACGCTACGCCGCTTTCTTCCACTCATAGCGATGATGGAATCCGCCTGCTCGCGAATGGCCAACCACCACTGCCCTGCTGGCGGGCTTCATTTGGACCGGGCGCCAGTTCGGTGTCTCTTTACCCAGTCCGTAGTGCGATCGATCTTCGTTGTAATACGTCGCATATTCAAGCAGAAGCCGCCGCAGATGATTCTCACTGAGGGCGATCACATGGTCCACCAATTCGCGACGGCAACTGGCAATCCACCGCTCAGCCACGCCGTTCTGCCAGGGACAAGTGCACTGCTCCACTTCGGCCACAGTTTCCGGAGCAACACCCAGAATCCGCGATCGACCCACGTGAGGTGTGGTCTTGATCCTTTCTCCATGAGAACGGCCAACTGTTGCCGCAGGGCCAGATTCTCGATGGCCAGATTTGCTCTCGATCGGAATATTGATCCAATTGAGTGGGAAAAGGCGACTGTGTTGCTGAAGTATATTCTCATCATGCAACGATTTTACCCAGCTTGACCGATGTCGTCAACTAGTTGAATCCATGACTGCTTCGACTTTTGGCGAGCCACATGCGGGAACAGCCCGAGAAATATTGACTTCGGTTAAGGAAATCACTATACATTACATTTGTGACGATATTTGACAATATTCGCCACACATGCCATAGTGGAGAGGAATCAACACGGAGGTGCCCCATGGCACGATCAATCAACCTGTCACTCACAGACGAGTTGCGCGCGTTCCTCGACGAGAACTCGGGCGACGGAACGCTGTTCTCGACGCCGAGCGAGTTCGTCCGCGACCTGATCCGCAGCAAGAAAGACCGCCAAGACGCGGCCGCACTGCGCCAGGCGGTGCTCGAAGGCTACGCAGACGTTCGAGACGGCCGCACGCACGAGTACACCGGCGACCTTCGCGCCATGCTCGAAGCGCATCGAGGTGGACGCGAAGCTTCATGAGCAAGCTGCTCCTCACCGATCGCGCTCTCACCGACATCGACGCGATCGACCGCTACTCGGTGGAGCGTTGGGGCCGCCAGGTCGCCGACCAATACCTGGTGGATCAGGACGCCGCTCTTGGCCGCCTGGCGGACGACCTCTCGCTCTTCAAGGGACGCCACGACTACACCGGCCGCCTCCGCTTCTACAGCGTTCGCGAGCACGTGCTCGTGGGTGATGTAGTCGGCGACATCGTCTTCGTGTTGACCGTGTGGCACGGCAGCATGGATTTCATCGACCGGCTCCCCAAGCTCGAGCCCGATCTCTTGCAAGAAGCCGAGATCATGGCCAGCCAGATCGAGGGCGAGCGCGATGAGCCGGGAGAGAACGCATGAGCGAGAAGGCCGACAGGGCAGAGCTCGAAGCGCTGCGCGAGGCCCTGATCGAGGGAGACGGTGTTATTGTGTTTTTCGGGATTACCCCGGGTGCTGGTGCCGGTGGTTTACTCATTCCTGGCCCGGTTCAGTAAGGTGGAGCAGGATCAGGAGACCGCCCCGTCAGGGGTATGATCCACCGCTGGATCAGAACGGCAGGCCTCGTGCCTTCTTCATCCGTTGCCGGATGGTGGCCACGTGCTTCTGGTAATAGGAGCTGCCGCAGCCGGGGTGCCACTGTGACGGCCGGGAGAGATCGGCGGCCAGGCCGGCCGCCTCAGCGGCCGACAGATCCGCCGCCGGTTTGCCGAAGAAGTGTCTGGCCGCCGCCTCGGCGCCGAAGATGGCCGGACCGAATTCGGCCGTGTTGAGGTAGAGATCGAGGATCTGCTCCTTGGTCAGCCGCCGTTCCAGGTCCAGGGTGAGCAGCGCCTCGCGCAATTTGCGCAACGGGTTGCGGGACGGGGAGAGCCAGAGGTTCTTGGCCAGCTGCTGGGTGATGGTGGAGGCGCCGCGCAGCGGTTTTTTCTTTGTGATGGAGTCCTCGATAGCCGCCCTGATCTCTTCACCGGCAAACCCCTTGTGGTCAAAGAACCCGATGTCCTCCGACACCAGCACCGCCACCCGCAGGTGATCGGATATGGCCGCGCCGGGAACCGGTGCCCAGCGCACGGCCGAAGGGCCGTTCTTCTCGCGGCTCTGTTCGATGAATGCCGTGGTCTCCGGCTCCTGGTGCGCTAACGAACCCACGTCGGGCCAGGTGAGATACCACCACCCGGCCAGAACGGCGGCGGCTGATACGGCCAGGGCGAACAGTTTGAACGTCAATCGGGCCATCCGGGCCAGGCAGCCCGGTTTTTTGCTGGACTTCCGCTTCCGTTTTTTTGTTTTCCTGCTGGTGCCCATGGGGTGCATTCTAAAGTAAAAGAATGAGAGAATAGAAGGATAGCGTTTCAGTAAAGAACCTCACACTGCGGAGATTGCCCATGGCCCTGACCTACTCGGACTATTTGAAAATCGATCAACTGCTGTCGCTGCAGCAGCAGAAGTCCGCCGGCCCCGAGCACGACGAGATGTTGTTCATCGTCATCCACCAGGTCTACGAACTCTGGTTCAAACAGCTGCTTCACGAGGTTGATCACCTGGACCGGCTGTTCCGGCCCGGGGACGCGCCCCGCGCCGGGCACACCCTGAACCGGATCCTGACCATCCTGAAGACCATGGTGGGCCAGGTGGACGTGCTGGAGACCCTGACCCCGCTGGAGTTTCTCTCCTTCCGCACGAATCTCGAATCGGCCTCCGGGTTCCAGTCGTACCAGTTCCGGGCGCTGGAGTTCGCGCTGGGCAAGAAAGACCCCGGTGTGCTGCAGCGCTTCCCCGAGGGGTCAACGGGGCGGGAGATGCTGGGGCAGCGGTTCACCAGCCCCACACTCTGGGACGGCTTTCTGGCCTTCCTGGCGGGCCAGGGGGTGAGCGTGCCCGGGGAAGATCTTGGCCGCGACGTGACTCGCCCCCTTGAACCGTCCCCCGCGCTGCAGGCGGTACTGGTGGATGTCTATCGCCAGCAGCCCGCCCTGGCGGTGATCTGCGACCAGGTGCTCGATCTGGACGAGGGGCTCCAGGAGTGGCGCTACCGCCACGTGAAGATGGTGGAGCGGACCATCGGTTCGAAGAGCGGCACCGGCGGATCCTCCGGTGTTCACTACCTGGCGTCCACGCTGTTTCAGCCGCTCTTTCCCGACCTCTGGGCCATCCGCTCGGAACTGTGAGGTACCCGTGAAGCCCTCAGAAACCGCCCAACACCCCAATCCGCTGGCCCGGCACTACTCGAAGTTCCGGGTGGCCGACCGGCTGCTGCTCACCGGTCACTCGCACCAGGCCTGGCCCGACCGCGGGTTTCAGGGCCAGCAGCAGGCCTGGCTCGACGCGGCGGAGCTGGCTGACGAGAAGTGGGAACGGGCTTTTGCCCGGGCCGATCGGGTGCGGCAGGGGTTTGCCCGCCTGCTGGACGACCGCAACGGCCACATCGCCCTGGCGCAGAACACCCACGACCTGGTGGTCCGTTTCCTTTCCGCCATGCCCCTGGCCGAGCGGCCGCGGCTGGTCACCACCGATGGCGAGTTCCACACCATCCGGCGCCAGCTTGACCGGCTGGCCGAGGAGGGGGTGGAGTTGGTCAAGGTGCCGGCGGGGGATGCAGACACGCTGGCCGAACGGCTGGCCGGCGAAGTGGACCAGCGGACTTCGGCGGTACTGGTCTCAGCCGTGCTCTTCCGCAACTCGCGGATCGTCCCCGGCCTGGTCCGGGTGGCCAATGCCTGTGAGCGGGAGGGCGTCAGTCTGCTGGTGGATGTCTACCACGCGCTCAACGTGGTGCCTTTTTCAGTGCCCGGCAAAGGGCTGGAGCAGTCCTTTGTGGTGGGCGGCGGCTACAAGTATTGCCAGATGGGGGAGGGGAACTGCTTCCTGCGTTTTCCGCCGGACAGCGGTCTGCGGCCGGTGGTCACCGGCTGGTTCAGCGAATTCGACGTCCTTGCCGGGCCGGCGGGGGACGGCCGGGTGGCCTACGGCCAGGGGCCGGGGCTTTTTGCCGGCTCCACCTACGACCCCACCAGTCACTACCGGGCATCCGAGGTCTTTGACTTCTTCGAGGAAGAGGGGCTGACCCCCGAACTGTTGCGCCAGGTGAGTCAAAGGCAGATCGCCATGCTGGCCCGCCGCTTCGATGAACTGGATGCCGACCCGGCGCTGATCAGCCGTGACCGGGAGGCGCCGCTGGAACGGACCGCCGGTTTCCTCACCCTGCGCAGCCCCGCCGCGGCGGACCTCTGTTCCGCACTGCGTGAAGAGGACGTGCTCACCGACCACCGGGGGGAGATGCTTCGCCTGGGGCCGGCACCCTACCTTTCAGACCGCCAGCTGAACCAGGCGATGGATATCCTCGCCGGTGCGGTGACGTCGCTGAGGAGGTAAATGCTCCTCGCAATGACAGTTTGGCCCATTCATCGCAAGGACAATTGAAGACAGGCTAGCCTACGGCGTACGGGCGGCGAAGACGCCGTCGATGACCTGGCGGATCTTCTTGATGCTCAGCGGCTTGCGGATCACGTCCTGGAACCCGGCGGCCCGGGCCTCGTCGGCCCCCAGAGCCTCCCCGTCTCCGGTGGACAGGATCACCGGCAAATCCTTTCGAATCTCCAGCAGCGCGGCGGCGAATTCCTCTCCGCTCATCCCCGGCATGGTCTGGTCGGTGATCACCATGTCGAGGTCCTCAAGATGCTCCCCGAACTCCCTCAGCGCCTCGACGCTGTTTGTGCGGCACTCCACACGGTAGCCGAACTCCTCCAGCAGCTGGCCCATGGCATCGGCCACCAGCGCCTCGTCGTCCACAAAGAGGATTCGCTCTCCGCGGCTGGTTTCCACCGACTCCGGAGTATCGGCCGACGTGAGGGCGACACTGGTCTGGTCCACCGGGAAATCCACCCGGATGGTGGTTCCGGCGCCGGGCTCGCTTTCGATGCGGATCCCGCCGCCGCAGTTGGTCACGATCCCCTGGACCACCGAGAGCCCCAGGCCGGTGCCTTCACCCACCGGCTTGGTGGTGAAGTAGGGGTCGAAGACCCGGCTCAACGTTTCTTCGTCCATGCCACTGCCGGTGTCCGCCACCGTCAGCCGGATGGTCTGCGTGCCGTGCCGGGCCAGCTGTACGGTAAGCGTCCCGCCGCTGTCGCGCATGGCGTGGTAGGCGTTGGTGCAGAGATTCATCAGCACCTGGTGGATGCGGGTGGGATCGGCCAGCACCGGCCCACAGAACTCGTCGATATCGGTGACGATCTCGATGGTCGCCGGTAGCGAGGCGGTGAGCAACTTCAGGGCTTCCCTGATCACCGGGTGGATCGGTCCCGAAACCGGGGTCTGTTCGGTCTGGCGGCTGAAGGCGAGGATCTGGCCCACCAGGTCGGAGGCCCGGGTGGCGGCGGTGGTCACCTGATTGAGATGGTCGCGAAACTTTCCTTCCGCCGGGGCGCTGGCAATGGCCAGCTCGGTGTAGCCGTTGATCGCCGAAAGGAGGTTGTTGAAATCGTGAGCCACGCCGCTGGCCAGGGTTGAGAGGGCCTGGGCCTTCTGGGTCTGACGGAGACGGCTCTCCAGCGCCTTGAGCTCTGAGACATCCTGGAAGGCCACCACCGCCCCCCGCGGTTCGCCGGCCCGGTCACGTAGCGGCGAGACGATGAGGTGGATGCTCAGCGGGTCGCCGCCGCGGGTATCGAGATAGACCGGTTCCTGCACCACCAGCGTCTCGCCCTTTTCCATGACATCCTCGATGGCGAAGAACCGTCGGGGTGACCGGCGCTCGTCGGTCAGGGCCAGCACGGCGTCCAGGTCCCGGCCCTCGGCCTCCTCCCGTGACCAGCCGGTGAGCCGTTCCGCCGCCCGGTTGACAAAGAGGACTTTTTGCTCCTGGTCGGTGGCCAGCACACCGTCGGCAATGCTGCCCAGGGTGGCGTCGAGCCACTGTTCCCGTTCCTGGAGCTGTTTCTCCATTTCGTGTTTGGAGAGCGCCATCTCGATGGCGATCTGCAGCGGTTTGGCCTGGAAGGGCTTGAGCAGGTAGCCGTACGAGTGGGTGGCCGCGGCCCGCTTGAGGTTCGACTCGTCGGTGTACGAGGTGAGGAAGACCACGGGGATGTGGTAGCGGCCGACGATGATCTCCGCCGCCTCGATCCCGTCCATCTTGCCCTTCAGCCGCACGTCCATCAGCACCAGGTCCAGACCGCCGTTGGCGGCCAGCTCTACCGCTTCTTCGGCATAGGCCACCGAGGCCGGGACTTCGTATCCCGTTTGCTCGAGGATCTTTTTCAGGTTGTGGGCAATGAGCCGCTCGTCCTCAACCACCAGGATTCGCTTGCTGGTCATCGTCCTTCACCTCGTGCGACTTGCTGCAGAGGGAAGGTGATGGCGAACGATGTGCCGTTGTCGCGATCCATCTGAATTTCACCTTCCAGTTGTTCGGAGAAAATGTGGACCAGCTGCATGCCCATGGATTCCGTGTCGCTGATGTCCAGGTCCTCGGGAATACCCACACCATTGTCCACTACCCGGAGAACACCCAGGCCATCCCCGTTCTGTTTCATGCCCACCGTGATCTTCCCTTCCCGGCCGTCCGAGAAGGCATACTTGAAGGCGTTGGAGACAAGTTCGTTGACGATCAGACCGCAGGGGATGGCGGTGTCGAGGTCGAGGCGTATGTCGCCGATATCCATCACCGTTTCCACGGCCTGCTCACCCGTGGCGTAGGAGTGTACGATACTGCTCACCAGGGAATCGGCATACTGTTCGAAGTCGATCCAGGCCAGCTCGTCGGAGTGGTAAAGCTGGTCGTGGATCAGGGCCATGGAGTTGATCCGGTTCTGGGTCATGCCGAAGATCTCAATGGCCCGGTCGTCGTTGAGCTGGTCGGACTGCAGGCTGAGCAGACTGTGAATCACCTGCAGGTTGTTCTTCACCCGGTGGTGGATCTCCTTGAGCAGGGCCTCCTTCTCACGCAGCGACGCGGCGGTGCGCCGTTCGATTTCCATGCGGTTGCGGTCGATGAATGCATTCTTGATCGTCACGGTGAGAAACTGCGAGGCCTCGGTCATGTTGATGATCTCGTCGCCGCTCCAGGATCTCGGGGCCGGGGACTCGAACATCAACAGGCCGCGGATCTCCTCCGAGTGATGAACCGGCAGGTGGACAAAGGCGCCCACACCCTTATTGGCCAGGACGTCCCGCAAGCCGCCGAAGCACGTCTCTGACCTGATGTCGCTGCAGATCACCGGTTCCTTGCGGTCCAGCGCTGCCAGGTAGTCCGACGCGCCGCCCAGATCCAGGCTGTCCGCTCCGGCGCCGGCCTTTCCCGGCGGGGCCAGTGAATGCTGGACGGTTAACCTGCCGCCGGAATCGATCGTGGCGTAGGTGATACGCAGTTCGGTGAAGTGTTCGCCGATGGTGCGGACAACCCGTTCCACGGTTTGTTCCGGAGACAGCTCCTCCCCGTGGGTCCCGGATATCTGGTTGAGCAGCTTGAGCAGGGTCTGGCTGTCGGCCAGGGCGTGCTGTACTGCCCGCTGCTTGGCTTCCAGGTTGCGGACCCGGGAGCGGGTGAAGGCGAACACCCCCAGGGCCAGTGCCAGTGCGTAGAGGCAGTAAGCCCACCAGGATCTCCACGGAGGCGGGATGACGCGCAGAGGCAGGGCGATACCCGTCTCGTTCCACACCCCGTCGTTGTTCGATCCGGTGATGTGCAGGGTGTCGTTGCCCGGGTTGAGGTTGTTCAGCGTGACGCGGTTGACGATGCCGAGGTCGATCCAGGTGTCGCCCAGGCTCTCCAGCCGGTAGCGGTAGCGGTTTTTGTTCGGGGCGGTGAAATCGAGCGCGGCAAAAGTGAAGGTCACAAAGTAGTCCCGGTGGGTCAGCTCCACCGTCGCGAGATCGCCCGCTGACCGGGGCAGGGCCACCGGCTGATTCAGCTTCGAGAAACCGGTGAGCGCCACCGGCGGTATCCGGGTGTTGGACGTGATCTCCGAGGGGTGAAAGATGTTAAACCCGTTGGAACCGCCGAAATACATCCGGCCGTCCGCACCCTTGTGATACGCCCCGAAATTGAACTCGTTGCTCTGCAGGCCGTGCATCGTCTCGTAGTTGCGGAAGATGCCGGATACCGGATCCAGTGCCGACAAGCCGCGGTTGCTGCTGATCCACAGCAGGCCGTTTTCGTCTTCGAGAATGCCGTAGACCACCGAACTGGGCAGGCCGTCCCGCCTGGTGTAGCGGTGGAAGATCTGGCGATCCATACCGCGGTCCACCAGGTCCCAGCGGTTGAGCCCGCCGCCCTGGGTGCCGATCCAGAGGTTGCCGTTGCTGTCTTCCTGGATTGACCAGGCGGAATCGCTGCTCAGGCTGGTCAGGATGTCACCCTCGTGGCGGTAGCGGACGAAGTTTCCCGTTTCCGGCCGGAACCGGTTGAGCCCCGCATTCTCGGTGCCGACCCAGATCAGGCCGGTGGAATCCTCGAAAATGGCCAGCACCCGGTTGCTGCTCAGGCTCTCCGGGTCTTCTGGGTCGTGGCGCAGGTGCTCGATGGCCCCGTTTCCCGGGTCCAGCACGTTCACGCCGCCGCCGAACACGCCGACCCAAATCTTTCCGTCGCTCATCTCGCGGATGGAGGTCACCCCGTTGCCGCTGAGGCTGTTTTCGTCGTTCGGATCATGGCGGTGGTGGATGAATGTTCCGCTGGAGCGGTTGTAGAGGTCGAGACCTCCACTGAACGTTCCAACCCAGAGGCGGCCCTGCCGGTCCACCAGCAGTGACATCACCCGGTTGTCACCCAGGCTGCCCGAATCCTGCGGGTCGTGGGCAAAATTCTGGTAGGTCGCACCGTCCAGGGCCAGACGATTGAGGCCGCCGCCCCAGGTCCCGATCCAGAGTGACCCGTCAAGATCCTCCTGCAGGGCCCAGATCACGTTGCTGCTCAAATGCGTTGGTGCGCCGGGGTCCTTACGGTAGTGGGCGAAGCTTCCCGTGACAGCGTTCCAGGTATTGAGGCCACTGAAGGTGCCGACCCAGAGCACGCCGCCCTGGTCCTCGAACACCAGGTTGACCCGGTCATCGCTGAGGCTGGCCGGGTTGGTGGCGTCGTGCTGGTACCGGGCAAAAGAACCATTGTCGGGCAGCCATTCGCAGAGCCCGGCGTCGGTGGCCACCCAGATAGCGCCATCGGAGTCCTGGAATACGCAGCGCACCCGGTTGTTGCCCAGGGAGTTCGGGTCTGCGGGATCGTGGGTATGATGGGTGAACACGTCGGTTTTCCTGTCGAGGACATCGACTCCACCGCCGTAGGTGCCGATCCACAACCGGCCCTCGCGGTCTTCAACAATGCTGCGGACGGTGTCGTAGGCCAGGCTGTCCGGGTTCCCGTCATCGTGCTTGAAGGTACTGAACGTGCCGCTGTCCCTGTTCAAGCGGTTGAGCCCGCCCCCGTCAGTCCCCACCCACAGGTTGTCCTGGTGGTCGAGGTAGATGCAGCGGGTGTTGTCGCTGCTCAGGCTCGAGCTTCCGTCCTCATGGTGGTAACGGGTGAAAGTGCCTGCGTCCGGATCGAAATGATTGACTCCGTTGTCGAATGTACCGATCCACAGGCTGCCGTCACGGTCTCCGGTGATGACCCGGACCCGGTCGCTGCTCAGGCTGGCCGGGTTTTCGGGATCATGACGAAAGTGGGAGAAGGATCCGTCGGCGGGATCGTAACGGTCGAGGCCTCCCTCGGTGCCGATCCAGAGGATCCCCCCGGCGTCCTCATGGATCGCCCACACAAATGGATGAATCAGCGAATCTACGTCAGCCGGATCGTGATCGAAGACCACGAACTCGTATCCGTCAAAGCGGTTCAGACCTTCCTGGGTGCCGATCCAGATGAACCCGTGCTGGTCCTGGAGTAAACAGTTGACCGCCTCCTGAGAGAGCCCCTGGCTGGGCGAATAGTGGTGGAACCGGATACTGCGGCTCTCGGCGGCCAGCAGAACGGCGGGAAGGAGCAGCAGGAACAGCGCCACCGGCACCAACCGGGTGAGACCTGTGGGTCCAGTTTGAATTGCGGCCATCTCACATCCCTCCGAGGCGACAACGCCGTCGCCCATGATCGAACACAGCCCGGTGATGGAACGGGCTAACGCTACCTATTGCATATATATCGGAATATTTTCGTAGGGGGCTTAGTGCTGATTGGCGAGGGGGGACAGGGCTGGGTGGTGAGGGTATTTGTCGACATCCATGGTTTCTTCTGAGGGTGACAGAAAAAGTGGCGGGTTAATACGTGATTGTGGCGGGTGAAATGAGTGGATCTTCAAAACTGGAGGGAAAGCGCCAGAATTTTTACGGCTGGTCATGGTCCCATGTTCGGCGCACTTGACGTGGTAATTACACACTTTTACAATCAGGATGTACTTGTAATCCTCTTTACCGATCCAGTGAGCCCCTCATGACTGAACAGAGACAGGATCTCCTTTTCATCGCGGGCCTCTCTGTCTGCTGTCTCGTCTTCTTCTTCACCTGTCTTGGCAGCCAGCCTCTCTGGGACATCGACGAGGGGATGCACGCTTCGACATCCAGGATAATGGTGGAGAGCGGCGACTGGATCACACCGATTTTCAACGGTGAACCGTTCTATGACAAAACGGTGCTCTTCAACTGGTTCGTTGCCCTCGCTTTCCTGGTGTTCGGATTCACCGAATTCGCGGCCAGGCTGCCCGCGGCGCTGCTGGGGACGGGATGTGTCCTGATTACCTACCTGCTGGGCCGGCTGTTGTTCAACCGGACGGTGGGCTTCATCAGCGGGGTGGTTCTGGCCACCGCCGTTCAATTCATCGTTCTCTCCCGTGTGGTGGTCCACGACATCGCCCTGGTCTTCTTCATCACCTCGACCCTCTATTTTTTCTATGCGGGTTATTCCAGCGAGACCCGTCGGCGGTTCAATTTCTTCTTCTTTTATGTCTCGGCGGGGTTCGCGGTTCTGGCCAAGGGGCCCATCGGCCTGCTGGTTCCTGCCGCCATCATCGGGCTTTTTCTCATCAGCCGCAGAAATCTGAAGTTTATCAAGGAGATGCACCTGGGCCCGGGCATCGTCGTCTTCGTGCTGATCATCGCTCCCTGGTATCTCCTGCTCAGCTTGAAGAACCCTGAATACCTCCACTACTTCCTCATCGAGAAGAATCTGCACAGCTTCACCGGCGGGGCGGGCGCCCGCCATCCGCAGCCGTTCTACTACTACCTGCCACGGCTGATCGGCGGTTTCTTCCCCTGGTCCTTTTTCCTGCCCGTCGCCCTGATCCACGGTTTCAAGGGCGGACTCAAAAAGATAAATGACAGCACGCTCTTCTGCCTGATCTGGTTCTGGTTCATCTTTCTCTTCTTTACCGTGGCCGGATCGAAGATGTCCACCTACATCCTTCCCCTCTATCCGGCGGTGGCCTTGCTGGTGGCCCTGCTCTGGCATGATCTGATCACCTTTCCATCGCAGCGGCTCAGGCGGTTTTTCATCTGGTCCTCCGGCCTCTATACGGCATTTTTCATCTTTGCCGTGGTCTATCTGCGGCTCAACCCACCGGTCAAGGTCCAGTACCGCTACGGTGTCAATCTCTCCCGGGTGAATTACATCTTCACCGTGGTCTGTCTGGTGGCCATCATCGCCTTCCTCTTTTTCCTGGTCCGGCGATACAAGACCAGTTTTGCCCTGACCGCGGGAACCATCTTCTTCCTGATGATTCCGTTCATCATCTGGGTCGTGCCCTCGATCAACATCTACCGCTCCACCAAGGTGCTGGGCGCCGA